>Ga0302191_10001017_pt1 | contig 18034 bp, 6 predicted proteins | sample II_Bog_E3_1_FD_198775 | JGI IMG/M metagenome (GOLD analysis project Ga0302191, IMG submission 198775) | Peat permafrost microbial communities from Stordalen Mire near Abisko, Sweden - II_Bog_E3_1 | ecosystem: Environmental > Terrestrial > Soil > Wetlands > Peat | place: Sweden: Abisko, Stordalen...
CGATTTCTATAATAGTTTTATATCCTGGATCAATTCCGCATTTAAGGGCTCAATTCCTCTCATAGGGAGCTCTTCCTTAAGAAAATTGAGGTGGAGATGTAATGTCTATATCTTATAAGATATACTTTAGTGCCAGTTCTTGTTTGCTTACAATCCTCGAGTAAATAATTGAGGGATTAGCTTAACTTTTAAAGCTTACCTTTTGTGTTTCGAAAGGACGATGAATACGACCTAGTAAAAAGTCCACTCGTCGGGCGAAAGTTATTAAATGTATTTGACGGAAGAAAGGACTCGCCTGTTGATCCAATCCTTGCTCTTTGTGTTTGACTATTGGTTGTATTTGGTCTTTTTTGGCCGTCTGTGGAGTTGAAATTATTGATCCTCTCAAAAATTTTGCTCATCAATTAATTTTATTAATAATTATAATTCAAGACTCACTCTATCTTAAAAACTAGCTCTGATTTGGAACTTGTCTCAAGATCGCCATGATTCTTCGGAGAATTATTTTATAGGCTATTTTTATCTGTACTGTCATTTTTAAATCAATTAATAATAATTTCAAAATATTTAGCATGCTGCAAGATAATAAAAATTCTGCGATAAATCATCAATCGAATATGAATGGAGCGTATTCCTTCGATCTTAAGCTCAATGTTGATTTCAACACGGGGCATGTTCAACTTAAAACGCCTCCTTCTGTACCCTTTGTACGCAAACAACAAATCCCCACTTCAAATGCCATATTTTATCCTCCTCCAGTCTATATTGCACAAAGCGCACCAATAAACCAGCCAATATATCAAATGCGAGTGTAATCTCCTTACTCAAGCAATTGCAAAGTGAGCCAGTCGACAGGAGCCCCTCAATTGTATGGGTCACTAAACTCGACGTATCAAATGTAGCAAACCTTAGAAGCAGTGTAATGCGTTATCTGCCAAAAATTAATTAGAAGTTAAGATTTTAATAATCATCTCGTAGAACATAGAAACCGTAAAAAAGAATATGCAAAAATAAATCGAGTATAATACTCCTTTCAAAATAATTCGTAAATATCCATCAGGGATAAGAATTCATTGGCAGAAGCAGTGGAACTAATCCGAGAAGTTCCTGTTTATAATTGTAATTAAACAAGTAAAAGAAATTAGTAACATTATAGGCTTTCATCGCAGATAACGTTTCAACCACCTCAGCACCATGCTGTTCCACAAACCTCCCGCTAATTGTCCAATCGAATGATGAACAACAGTCATCCTCAATCGTCTTAATTTTACCTTAGCCACTCTTCCGTTAATGATCAATCATCTTTGCAAAGTTTGAATCCTGTAAATTCAATTTCCTCCCAATTTTCTGTTCGAAATAACGCTCCTATTTTCCAGGTGCAAAACGACCCAAGATCTAATTGTAATCAAATGTACACAAATTCTCAAATAAATGCTATTATGCGAGAAGAGAAAAACATGCATCCTTTTGACTTTCATAAAATTGAGTCCGTGATTATTCGTCCTGATTAAAATAAGGGGAGAGATGGTTTTGAAGAGTGTGGGCAAAGCTAGATTTCATGTAACAGCATGCCATCACGACAGTCTTCAGTTTATTAGATTCAAAAGGAGCTTGAACGTCGGTATGAGAATGGAGTAAGTGATATAAATTCAGATGATGAATAGGAGGATTAGATTCGACCTTATTCTGCAAAATCTTATCACTCAGTTGGATGGATGCAGCAAAATAATAATAAACCGGACAATTTACGCAGATCACAATTCACATAAAAGTTATTAAAACCCAAACTACCTTTAAACTATTTGGCCCGATAATAGTTCATTTAAAGCACGACTCATAACAGCTGCAATCGCAAATCCAATGAATAAAAATGATTTTTATGTTTTATTATTGATTTAAAGTCAGACATAGATTTTGAGAATGTTATTTTTTATTTTTATTAATACTAATTGCTTATTTTTATTTACAGAACATATTATCGAGGAAACAATGATCAAAGACATCACGAACGATTTGGAGAACATTCTCATGGATTTAAAAAAACAAAATCATTAAATTAATAGTGCGTTGCAGATTCTTACGAGAACTAAAAGTTTGTAGATCATTTGCAAACCTAATATAGCCAGTATAAGTGCCGAACAAAAAAAGGTAGATAATAAAACCAGGCCTGAATCATCCAGAGTCATAAAATGTAAAACTTTTCATCGGTGTGCTTCCTGTCGAATGCTAACTTCTAAGAATAATTAAGTTGCTAAATAAAAATAAAAGAGCAAAGGCAAGCCTAAGATAATAGATAAAAAGATTAAAAACAAGAGTATGATAGAAGCTAAAAAGAAATCATGCCTATACCTGACGAACTAAAATAAATCAGGAATGATTTGCAAGTATATGGGCATGCTTAAGACAAAGAAAACTAAAATTCTTTGACTTTGCCTAATAATGATATTGTGAAACACTATATGAAAGTATTATCACACAACCATTAATGACTATTATCGATAGCTTTTTATTCTTTGATAACGATTATGGCTGATATGACTAAATTCTACAAAATACCTTTATTTTTATCAATTCATATCAATACTTTATTACTTCATAGACGGTCAATAATTTTATCCTTATGCGCTTGCAACAACAATTTTTTATGCTTGTCTCTTAAATTAATCGCATCCATAGTTATACTTTCATCCCGTTTCACGTCTTTCAAGTATTCATCTTAAAGCAAATCCGAGGCAGACAGACGATTTTCATAACGAATCATTTTGCTAATAAACTTGCTTAACTCTAAACTGATAGCCCATTCTTCAGAAATCTACTCAATTGTTTTTGGTTTTATAGCTTTAAAGGTAATTTTGTTAAAATCAGGCATTTTTGTAACAGAAGGCCAGTTTACTGGAGAAGGGTCTCCGAGGAACTGAGTCATCAAAGCAAGCTGCTAAATTTAGCTTTTACCATTAAAAAGTGGCTCTCCAGTAGCAATTTCCATTAAGATGCATCCCACACTCCAAATATCGGCTTCATATTTATATTGTCTATCTCCAAACAACATTTCAGGACATTTATACCATCGAGTGAATCCCTCAAGTTCATATTACTATCCTGTAGTTAATTAAACAGCTGATCCGAAGTCACAAAGTGCGATGGACCCATTTTCTCGAATGATTAAATTGGAAGGTTTAAGGTCTCTATGGATGACATTGACTGAATGTACAGCTTTGATGCCTTCTAAAATTTGAATAGCAATGTTTTTGATCTTATCCTCGGTAATTGGATAATAACTTTCATTGATAAAATGTGTAAGATCAAACTTTCCTCTCTCCATTACGATATGTGTCAAGTAATTTTATTGAAAGGAGTCATAAACTTCCACAATATTTGGATGTTTGGGTAATTTCTTTAAAATGCGTAGTTATCTTTTCAAATTTTGAGAGGAGCTGTAGACCTGTTTAATTGCAACGATTTCAGGGTATTTATTGGATGTGATATTCTTCAATAGCTTGGCTTAATAAACAGTGCCGAAAGCACCGTCTGATATCCTTTTTCCAATCTTGAAATTATTCATTAATATATAATTCAAAAGGATTATCAATTCATCTAACTTTATCAATATTTGGATTTTATTCATATAATCAGATAATGCCATTATCCATAAAATAATCTCAATCACCTTATTTGTCAACCATTTTCGTTCATCAAACGATCAGTTTATTTTCGTACAATTTAGAGACTGCCACAATCTAACTACTTCATTAGAGAGAGAACTGCAATCAAAATATTTCTGTTGCGATTCATCACTGATTCTTAAGGCACATGAACTGGCTCATTGTAGCTTAAATTTTTATTTACTTTTTTATTGCTGTTTTCTCTCCAATGGCTTGATTCTTTCGGAACATTTTCTTAAATGACAGCCTCTGAAAAATGCTTACTCCTCCTATCATTACTACTCTGAGGTATAATTTTTTGAACCTCTTGAGGTAAAGATGGTTTTTACGAGAATACTTCAGATGATTCCAAATTTATGCCCTTCAATTAAAATTGCAAATTCTGAGAAAATGCCCTCTCTTCTTGAGAAATTATATTATTATCGAGTTTAACCAAATTAGGTAAATGATGGATGATTATTTATCGGTAGTTTGCTATTGTCGCACAGGGATTGTCCTGCAACCATAAAATTTTTAGAAATGGCAGCTTTAGTATATATCTGATTTCCCTGATATCTGTGATACAGTTTTTACGAAGATACAGTTCCTGAGTGAGTCATTTATTACTTGTAGCTTTTGGCAGGTTGAAAAATCTTTTAGAGAGGAAATGCAGTTGACGCTGAGAGATATCACTTATAGATTGGGCATCTTTTCAATAAGCTTGAGATCTTCCAGCTCGTTGCCCCATAGGTTGAGATTTTTGATGGCCTGAATGTTGTCTGATCTTGTTTTATTGAACACCAATTAACGAGTCAATACTTTTCCTTTGATTCCACTCATATTATAAGTGAGTTAATTTAAATGACTCGGGCAATAACTGTAAATCAATTAATGAAGGAATAAATCAAGACAAAGCAATTACAAATAAATACAGAAATATCCATCATTCAACAATCAGAAATCCAGTTTTAGAGCTTAGTTGAAGTATTTCATTGCAACTAAACCCAATCTTTAACAAATCTTTTTAAACTGGTTAGTTGGCTTGACATCTGGCCCCACCATTTTTAACTAATCTTCAGTCAAACACTCGACGTATTTTCTCGGTTATAAAAATCTACTTTCAATATCGAATCTAGGCGTTATCTAACTGTTAATGAATAGTGGAGGGGAATCAGCAACTACTACTACTACCTCCTCCACCTCCACTTTTGGGGGTCTTTATATCATTACAGGTTCAACAGGCTATCTTTAATGATATTTTTATTTTTCAGTTACTTCATAAAAGGAGTCAAAATTATTGGTGTCAGGATTCTTTTCAATCTGCTTCGGAGACAATTCCTTCTATTTAGTGAAAGAGAATTCACATATGCTTTTGATTTCAGAAACAGGCTCTGGTTTTGGTGCAGGAATAGTTTGGCGTTTTTTAATTTTGATTATGCATTGATCTGGATCATATTTTTTAGGACTTACAGTCATTGCTTTATGGATTTCAGATTTTTTGCTTGAACCAAAGTTAAATCTTTCAGGTGGGCATTCCTCATCAACATTTTTTGTGGGTATTTTGGGGGGCTAGATTAACAAAGGACGAGAAGATTCTTATTTTTATCTTTATCTTTGTTGTCTTTGTTATTGTTAGTGCTAATTCTGATTTTTATTGAAATTTAGAAGCAGCTTTATCACAGTATCATTTTTTGGTACGTTTTAGAATAGTTTTGCTTCATTCTTTTCTACTTTCGAAGCAGGCAAATCTATTTTATTTTCCTTTGGCTTTAAAGACTCAGCGAGAATTGATGACTTTTTTAGTATGGTAGGCCGTCCAGTCACACCAGTCAAAGGATCATTTTTTTCCCTATATTATGGCTCATTTTTAGCCACAGGAGGCTGAGAAACAAATTCAGGTGTTTGCTTCTTAGTGTAATTTTGTGTCTGCATTAATGACTTAATTTCCCTTTAGTTGTTTTTAAATTTATCCACTTAACCTGGATTGACAGTATTCGTAGTATCTCTAGCCAAAATTAATTCCTTATAAACATTTTCATTTTTTTTAGGGCTTCTTGTCATCCAATATTTTTAAATTAGGCGCTTCAGTTCATCTTTAAAATCTACTTAAGCCGAAGTTTGTGGGTCTTCGTTCAGTCTCTTTTTCATTCTGCTAACTAACTCTTTCATGTAAGAGTACGCTTTCCATTTTTAAGCGTAAATTAGAATATTATTCCACTCATGCAAGCTCTCCATTGAGAACAGTATGGCCTTTTGGACTGCAGATCTAGAAGAATCTGACTGTGTGGAAAGTAGATTGAAGAGTTAGTTAATAGCCCCGACAGCGTTTCCTTGGTTTCTCTTCAATATTTAGGAGATCGACAAGACGTCTTTATTCATTTGTTGCTAATTTGAATTAATTAAAAATAATACCTTCAATATTTGATTACCCTTGCTCAATATAGCCAACCTAAATTTTAATCCATCATTAAACAATCTTCATTAAGAGATTTAGATATTATGTATTTTTATCAAAGATCAGTCAATGAGTTCTCCCATCGCACCATACAACAAGCAAACCAGCAAGGATGATTGTCTGTTGGAAAAAAAACATTCTTTTAGTAATAATGGGAATTTATTCTAAAGAAGATCTAAGAAAACAGTTACTAACTTCTAATATTTAAATTAATAATAGAATATAGAATTTTCTATACCATCAAATAGGCCAATGTAAACCCTTGCAATCTATAAAACTATGAACTTTAAAGGGCAACCATCAACACAAACCACCATCTTTTCAAAATATGTTTAAGGAGCTGATATCAGTCACTTTCCTTTTCAGCTATTCTCCAAAAGCCAAATGATAAAAGTCAAAAAAGTGAAGGCAGGAGTGAGAGGACCCTATCGAAGATACACTGCTCTGTAAAAAGACCTTATTATTGAGAGGGTATTGAATATTTTATGTTAGATATTGATCGGAGAGAGTTTAAAGAAGATTGCTGATGAAACATTAATTCCCAAAAGAAACCTTATTCGTTGGAAACATATGTTCTTATAAAGACAAAATAAGTTAAATCGTCTTTCTTCTTCACAAGAATAATCCTCCTAGGCTTAATATTCAAGTGGATATGATTTCGAAAAAAAGAATGTTGCGGAGACAAAGGATATTTTAAGTAAGGACGAGATATAAAATGGTATAAATGGATGAGCACAAAGGTTATGAATCATAATTTTAATTTATATTTTCGAAATATCATGTGACAATAATGAATAAAAAAATAGATTTTCGATTCTTTTTATCCTGTAATGGTAGAAAACCTTCAATATTTTCGAAAAATACTATAAGAAGAGATCGTATTTATGTAAGATAAGAATTCAGCAAATAGCAATTTGAAATTTAACTTTAGTGCATCTCTTGTATTCTGAAAAAGTGGAGAAGAGTTATTATTTATTTGAAATAATAATATTACATTTTAAGATTCGATCTTGTTTATATAATTAGATCCATTATCAAATATATTGCATTAGTATATTTAGACATTTTTACATAATTTAGGGAAGACAACATTATAATTTTAAGACACTTTAAGAAAATTGATAGTCTTTTTATGATCTTTTTAGGAATAAATTTGATAGAGTATAGTAAATATTTAACCGGGTAAGATTATATTATGTTTAGCTAGAATTAATCCATAAATTCTTAAATTTCGATCTCCCATTAATTTAGCTATACACTTGAGAATATTACGAATCTCATAAAATATATTTGTAATCCCATGAAAAATATCAATGCCAACAATGAACCAAGTTCTAATTATTAATTAACAAAGTAATATCCATCAGTGACACCAATCTAACTAGACTTTTATAATAATTAATCTTCCTAACCACAAGCCAATGTATCTAAAACCAAATAAATATTCCCTAAAAAAGGAGCATCTGTAATAGCATAAAAGGCCAATTTAAAATTGGTCTTGCCTGAATAACCAATCTTCAAACCACGTCTTTAGACAGTAAATTAAAGCAAACTTAAAAAAAAGATAATGATGGAACCAATTCAAATGGAATAACCAAACCTAAAAAATACTGTCATCAAAATATATGATCTTTTGGAAGAAGAAAGCAGTTAAATAGTAATCCAAGCAAATGTTTACAAGAAGTAAGAGGTTGAAATTAAGCAGAATTAACTTTTCAACCAGCTGGGGGCTAAAATATAATAGCAAATATCATAATAGGCAGATAAAAATTCATTCCTCTAAATGTCATCTCATAAAGGAAAAATATTAGATTTATAGATTCCAAAAGCTAGCAGTCATTAGTAGCAGCCAATTTAACCAATTTAAAAGAATAAATAAAATATCGGAGCCAAAAATAAAGAAATATTCCTCAAGATGAAAGGAGAATACTCTCAGCTCCGCAAAGGTATATTCTTTGAGCATCAGAAATAAAACTAAGACTACGAACAAGAGCAGATTAGCTCACATTCTAAAATACCAATCGACACTGGGCTACAGATAAATCCTCAGAATATTTCTCGAGATGAAGCTTCAACAAGGCAAATGCTCTCCCAAGCAACTTTTTCAGCAAGATACAGCAGTAAAAGGTATTTATAAGTTTAAATAGATTACTTCCTGCTCTAAAATCGTATAAAGATATTAATCAATAAAAGATACATGTTTTTGAGCTGCCAAATCTAAAGAAATAGCGCAAAATATTCGATCAGTTTAGAAATGGTAAATTTGCGATTACTTCCGAGTAAATAACGAATGTTTACGAATTTATTAAAAAGCCTATTCCATGTGGGAAAGTGCTTGAATGCAAACTTATAAGAAATAAAGAATGTGGAAAAATGGTTTATCTTGACTATGATTTAATGACAATTGATGGTAAATTTTTATTGGGAATTAAAAAAATGGCCTTCAAATGTGGCTCAACTTATTATATTTCTTTGATGAGAGAATCTTATAATGAATTTGATGAGTACTATTTGGGTAAAGTTGTTAGCAATTTTATGGGTTCCATGTTTAATCTCTATTGCTAGCTGCCTAACAGTCGAGAAAAGGAAATAGTTGCTACTATTTGTTATAGTTCATCATGCTTTAGTTTGGACACAAAAACTCGATAAATTGACATTTACCTTAAAAATCACTAATGCACATATCAGTAGTTAGAAGGCTCATAGCTATAGAAGGAGAACAATTTAAAAAATTTGTTTTAAATAGGCAAAAATAAAGAAACTAAAAAGATTCGTAAATTAAGCAACAAGCAGCCTAAGTGGATACCTTAGAGTTCGGTTTATGCTTTAAATTTCCATGGCAAATCGAGGATGGGTTCAGTTAAGAACATGATAATAATAGATGCTGATCGTCCAAATTAATAAATGCTACTACAAGCGAAGCAAGATGTGAATGAATTTGCAATTGATATTTCTTATCCTTTCTCTCCCTTAGTGGCTATAGGAGTGTTGATTACCAGTTTTGATTTCAAGTTAATCTCTCAGTGATGTGTTTTAATATCTGTCTATTAGTATATAATGATACAAACATCAATAAAACTCTATCTTATATGGCAATTCGTTATATTCTTTTTGACTTTCCAAGCCTTCATTGTTTTTCTTTTTTTAGGTAGAATTGGCCTCAGTTAAGATATTTTCTAGTTCTGAAATAGCCAGTTTTTAATTAATTAAGCCTATCATATTATCAACCCTTTCCATTAACAATCCACCTCTTGGTTGTTATTTTCCTTTGCTGTTGGAATTAAAAGTAACCTTGATAGGATCTGATTTGCCTATAGTAAGTATGTTCTCCTTGTTAATATAGTTGTAATTTTCCTTATTTTAAGGATTATGATGACCTTGTTCTACAATTTTAGCTATTTTTCTCTTGACTGCCTTCACTACTCGATTCCATTATTTTTATAAAATTAGTTTTTGGAGATTGATAGTTTAAATTTGTTATGATTGAGTTTAGATCGTCTTTTCTTTTTATGATATTTTCTGCTCAAGTTGAGTGATTTTAAATTTGAGTTCATGGTTTTCTTTTTGATGGATACTTAAAAGTGATGACATATGACTGCACTGTTGTTGGATTTTGATTAGCTATTGATCAAAGGAATGACTGTTGTATTAATTTTCATAGTATTATTTCCCCTTTTGAAGGATTTCAACAAGTCTTTTTTGTTCCTCATTAATCTTTAAGTAATGCTCAACCTATTATTGAAGATCCTCTATAATTGAGGCACATTTATAAAGAAGGCTATTGTTGGACTGACCTTTGAGCTATTCTAGTAATGCTGTATTGGATTAAAAATAAGGCATTCGAGTCAACTGTTAAATTTTGAGTTATAATTATACATTTCATTTTGAATTTTATCAATTAAAGACTATTTTATTTGTTTTTTTAATCGAAATATACTTCTTCACAATATCCTAAGCTTGTTTCTTTCTGAATGTAAAAAAATTGTAGCAAAATATTTGTCTTGAGCAAAAAAAGTAGCTGGAAATAATTATAGGCTTATTGGGAGCTAAACACAACATTTTAATTAACAAATATCACAGTAGCAAAAATTTAATTCTAACTGATAGAAATTCCTTTAATTTTCATCCTGTTTTTGCAAAATTTGTATAGGATAAAGTGAAGATAAGACTACCTTTAATTGACTAATTTTATAAATAATGATAGTAAAAAGTAAGGTTTATTAAATATTAACAGATAATTATGTTACCTGTGGATCCGTAATGGATCTGTCAAGGAGACTAAAATAAAACTTTAATATTAAGGCATAATATACAAAATTAATAACTATTTAATAATTATATTGTTCAGGATTGTGAATTGAGTGATATAGAGAATTTATATCATATTTGCTAATTATGATAAGTTTAGCAAATTAACTTTTTTCAAAATGATAAACAATCAATATTTCCAAAAAATTAACAAATAATAGTGAGATTTGATAGGACAGAAGTATCCAATTTGATGAAAAAGCTTTCCAATAATCAAAATGAATTAAATCATCATATTACCATCATTCCTTTTTTAAAATATTAAAGTCATCGCCCTCAAAATTGATCATATTTTGATTTTCAGTATCAAATTTCCGATCACATCCTTTTTCTCAATATTATAAATGAGAGATTCTTTTTGAAGAAAGTCTTAGTTGGACTTAGTCCTTCCTTTTCCAAAAGTATTAGAATCATAGCCTTCAAAGCCTATCATATTTTTTTCTAAAGTATCATTGCATTCGGTTTCCTAAAATTATAAATGAAAGCTTCTTTTTAAGGAAAGTCTTAGTTCGCCTTATTCCTTCCTTTTCCATGAGTATTAAAATCGCAATTCCTCAAAGCTGATCATATTTTTTTCTAAAGTATCATTGCATTCGTTTTCCCAAAAATATAAACGAGAGTTTCCTTTTGAGGAGAGTCTTAGTTCGACTCAGTCCTTACTTTTCCATAAGTATTAAAATCATAGCCCTTAAAGCTGACCTTATTTTTTTTCAAAAATACTGATGTTGATGAATAAAGTAAAAATCCTTCTATGTACTCAAATTCAAATGCAGTATTGGTAAGACCAACACCATTCCAGGGCCAAAATATTCGACAAACAGCTAATGTTTATTAAAAATCAGAGGCATATCGAAATTCTCCCCTTTAACAAATTAATTATAAACTCTTCAATTGATTGAGCCCATAACGCATCTTCAAAATCGTTTATATTTATACGTGAGTAAATCCTATTGCTTATCTTTCGTCAAAATCATCCAAAGCCAAATGAACATGAGTACCCTCTTTGTTGTTCTCCTTTGTCTCTTCGTATTGATTAAATTACTCTAGATCGTTGTATAATCTCCTTCAATAAGAAATATGGTCTTTTACTTAATTGATTCAGATTTAAATCAGGGTAATTATTTTGTCATAAAGCTGTTGCAGTATCTTATATTTAATGAAGAGTGGTAATGCGCGGCTTATTTAGCCTCTCTTTTGACTCAGATTAAAGTTATTTTTAAAAGAATCAGCTGTAGTTAATGTTTTTATTCAGATTCAGAACATAGTAATGGATGAAATATTCAGAGTTGAAAATAATAAATTTTAGATGTTTCAAAAAAAATATTTAGTGTAATCACTAAAATAATCCAGGCGTATAAATATCATTGATTTAGGGTATCTCTTGAAAAAATTAGAAGTATAAATATCCTTGATTAAGAGTAACGTTTTGAAAAAATTAGTCGTATAAATATTAAAATTTAGGGTAACTCTTAAAGAATTTAGAGGTATAAATATGATTGATTTAGTGTAATTCTTTTAAAAAATTAGGCGTAATAAATTTATTAATTAAGAGTAACTCTAAAAAAGAATTAGCTGTATAAATATCATTGAATTAGGGTAACTCTTTAGAAAGTTAGATGTATAAATATCACTTATTTAGGGTAAATCTTTTTAAAAAGTCAGTTGTACTAATATCATTGATTTAGTGTAACTATTGAAAAAGTTAGGTGTATTACTATCATTAATTTAGGGTAACTTCTTGACCAAATTAGCCGTATTAATATCCTTTATTTAGAGTAACTCTTAAAAAAGTTAGTTGTATAAATATGATTGATTTAGTGTAACTCTTGAAAAAAATTAGGCGTTTTAATATTATTGATTTAGGGTAACTCTCCAAAAAATTAGATGTAATAATATCAATGATTTAGGGTAATTCTTTAAAAAAATCAGACGTATAAATATCATTCATTTAGAGTAACTTTTTTAAAAAATCAGCCGTATTAAATATCATTGATTTAGTGTAAATCTTCAAAAAATTAGATGTATAAATATCATTTATTCAGGGTAACTCATTAACAAGTTAGGAGTATAAATTCTATTGATTAAGGGTAACTCTTAAAAAATTCAGCTGTATAAATATTATTTATATAGAGTAACTTTTTTAAAAAATCAGCTGTATAAATGGTATTGATTTAGGGTAACTATTGAAAAAATTAGCTGTATAAATATCATTGACTTAGGGTAACTCTTAAAAAAATCAGCCGTAAAATATCACTGATTTAGAGTAACTATTTAAAAATGTAGTGGTATAAATGTTATTAATTTAGTGTAACTATTGAGAAAGTTAGGCGTATAAATATCATTGATTTAGTGTAACTCTTGAAAAAATCAGCTGTACAAATATCATTGATTTAGCGTAACTCTCGAAAAAATCAGCTGTATAAACATCATCGATATAGAGTAATTCTATAAAAAGTTAGCTGTATAAATATCATTTATTTAGGGTAAATCTTGAACAAGTTAGAGGTATAAATAATATTGACTAAGGGTAACTATTGAAAAAATTAGACGTATAAATATCTGTTATTTAGTGTAACTCTTGAAAAAAGTTAGGCGTATTAATATTCTTTATTTAGGGTAACTCTTGAAAAAATCAGTCGTATAAATATTATTGATTTAGAGTAACTCTTGAAAAAATCAGCTGTATAGATGTTATTAATTTAGAGTAACTCTTTTGAAAATTAGCCGTAAATAATATCATTTATTTAGTGTAACTCTTAAAAAAATTAGGCGTATAAATATTATTTATTTAGGGTAACTCGGTAAAAAATCAGCCGTATAAATATCATTGATTTAGTGTAACTCTTGAAAAAATCAGCGGTACAAATATCATTAATTTAGGGTAACTCTTTGAAAAAATCAGCTGTATAAATATCATTAATTTAGGGTAACTTTTGAAAAAGTTAGTGGTAAAAAAATCAATAATTTAGAGTAACTCTTTAATAAAATCAGACGTATAAATATCATTGATTTAGGGTAACTCTCGAAAAAATCAGACGTATAAATATCATTGATTTAGCGTAACTCGTTTAAAAGTTAGACGTATAGATATCATTCATTTAGTGTAAATCTTCAACAAGTTAGGCGTATAAATATCATATAATTTAGGGTAACTCTTAAAAAAATTAGGAGTATAAATATTATTGATTAAGGGTAACTCTTTTAAAACCTAGATGTATAGATATCATTGATTTAGGGTAACTCTTTTAAAAAATCAGCTGTATAAATATAATTGATTTAGAGTAACTCTTTAAAAAAATCAGATGTATAGATATAATTAATTTAGGGTAACTCTTGAAAAAATCAGCCGTATAAATATCCTTAATTTAGAGTAACTCTATTAAAAGTCAGTTGTATAAATAGTATTGATTTAGTGTAACTCTTGAAAAAATCAGGCGTATAAATATCATTGATTTAGAGTAACTCTTTAAAAAAATCAGATGTATAGATATCATTGATTTAGTGTAACTCTTTTAGCAAATCAGCTGTATAGATATTCTTAGTTTAGGGTAACTATTTTAAAAAATCAGAAGTATAAATATCATTGATCTAGTGTAACGATTTAAACAAATCAGTGGTATAAATATCATTGATCTAGTGTAACGATTTAAACAAATCAGTGGTAGAAATATCAGCTAATTTAGGGTCACTCTTGAGAAAATTAGGCGTATAAATATTATTGATATAGTGTAACTTTTTTAAAAAGTTAGACGTATAGATATCATTGATTCAGCGTAACTCTTAAAATAGTCAGTGGTATTAATATCATTGATTTAGTGTAAATATTTAACGAATAAGTGGTATAATTATTATTTATTCAGGGTACTTCTTTAAAAATTTAGGAGTATAAATATCATTGATTAAGGGTAACTCTATTAAAAAGTCAGTTGTATAAACATCATCTATTGAGTGTAACTCTTGAAAAAATCAGCTGTATAAATATCATTGATTTAGGGTAACTCTTTAACAAAATCAGCTGTATAAATATATTAATTTAGGGTAACTCTTTAAAAAATTAGATGTATAAACATCATTGATTCAGGGTAACTCGTCAAATAGTTAGAGGCATAAATATCATTGATTCAGGGTAACTCTTGGAAAAGTCAGTCGTATTAACATCATCTATTTAGTGTAACTCTCGAAAAAAATTAGCTGTATAGATATCATTGATTAAGGGTAGTTCTATTAAAAAATTAGCCGTATAAATATCATTGATTTAGGGTAACTATCGAAAAAATTAGCTGTATAAATACTATTGATTTAGAGTGACTTTTTTTTAAATTAGAGGTAGAGATATCATTGATTTAGGGTAACTCTCGAAAAAATCAGCTGTACAAATACCATTGATTTAGTGTAACTCTTGAAAAAATCAGCTGTATAAATATCATCGATATAGAGTAATTCTATAAAAAGTTAGCTGTATAAGTATCATTAATTTAGGGTAACTCTTGAAAAAGTTAGATGTATCAACATCATTGATTTAGTGTAACTTTTGAAAAAATCAGCTGTACAAATATCATTGATTTAGGGTAACTCTTTAAAAAATCAGCTGTATAAGTATCATTTATTTAGTGTAACTCATAAAAAAGTCAGCCGTAAAAAAATCAATAATTTAGGGTAACTCTTGAAAAAATCAGTCGTATAAATATCAACTATTTAGTGTAAGTTTTGAAACATTTAGATGTATTAATATCCTTTATTTAGCGTAACCCTTGAAAAAATCAGTTGTAATTTTAATATTGATATAGGGTAACTCGGTAAAAAATCAGCCGTATAAATATAATTGATTTAGTGTAACTCTTGAACAAAATTAGGCGTATAAATCTCATTAACTTAGGGTAACTCTTAAATAAGTAAGAGGTAATAATACTATTAATTTAGGGTAACTCTCCAAAAAATTAGCTGTATTAATATCATTGATTTAGCGTAATTTTTCAAAAAAAATCAGGAGTATCAAAATCATTAATTTTAGTGTAATTCTTTTTGAAAGTCAGGCGTATAGATATCATTGATTTAGGGTAACTCTTTTAAAAAATCAGCTGTATAAATATCCTTGATTTAGGGTAACTCTTAAGTAAGTCAGCCGTATAAATATGATTGATTTAGCGTAACCCTTCAAAAAATCAGTCGTATAAATATGATTGATTTAGCGTAACTCTTGAAAAAATCAGCTGTATAAATATCATTAATTTAGGGTAACTCTTTAAAAAATTAGCCGTATAATATCATTGATTTAGGGTAACTCTTCTAAAAATCAGCTGTATGCTTATGTTGATTTAGGGTAACTCTTGAAAAATTCAGTTGTATAAATATCATTGATTTAGGGTAACTCTTGAAAAAAATCAGCCGTAAATAATAGTGTTGATCTAGAGTAACTCTTGAAAAACTTAGCCGTATACATTTGATTTATTTAGTGTAACTCTTCAAAAAGTTAGGCGTATAAATATCATTGATTTAGGGTAACTCTTTAAAAAATCAGCTGTATCAATATCATTGATTTAGTGTACCTTTTACACTAGCCAGGCTCAACAATCGTATCAGTATCATTGATTTAGTGTAATTGTTTTTTAAGTTAGGAGTAACAGATCAATGACTCAGTGTATCGTTTTTGTAAAGAAGTGCCCTGATCACCTTAACACAATCCTAATCTTCTCATTTGGCTTGATTTTTCATTTATTATTTCTTTAACTCTTTACTATGTATTTTGGGATATCATCTTTTTTAACTGTTATCATCAAACTTAAGTTTAATATCATTATTTTAGGCTTTTATTATTAAATTCAAAATTTAAGAAATTATAAATCATATTTGAAACTTCAAAATGCAATTATTCATAACAAAAAATTATTTTTAAGCAATTAATTTTACATAAGTCATTCCATATATTTATTCATCTATCATAATAATTTATTAATTACTTATTTAAAAATCCTGAACTATCTTTGTTGTCCAAAAGGATGAAATTACGCTAAACAAGTACTTTGATCTTCCGAATATTTCTATCTTCTTAATATTTTCCCCATACGCTCATCGATGGCTCAAAAATGGCAACGACAGATATCTGATATTGAGTCCTTTCGCTAAGAAACCTAGGACTTTCTACATGGTTATTATACTCAGTCAAACCGAATACACAGTGGCCAAAATCAGGCACTTTAAATAATTCATAACCATCTATTTTTGGTTAATCGTGAGGGGTTAGTTATGATTCCCTCAAACGCTTCGGTAAAACAAGCAAATATAAGTAAGCACAAAGACATTATGATTGTCAAGAAAAATATATTTTGATCCATTTTAAGCTTCAAGCAAAATAGAAATCAGGAATCAGGAATTCTAGGTTTAAAAAAAATATGCCAGCTATGAAAAATCTACAACGAGAGACATTTTTAGCACTGCACCAAGATGCAAAAAATAAAACAAGAAAATATCATTTATAGAACTCAAAATAGGTATTTAAGTTTTAAACCAATCCTGCCAAATCAAATTTTAGCCAACCCCAAAACCCATCTAAAATAAAAAATAATGAATGTCAAAAAAGAGAGCAAAAGCTTAATTTCCATAGATCTATGTCTTAGCGAGTTTTAAGGCATAAGACTTTTGTTTCATGATTATTTTTCAATTTTTTAATAAAAATCAAAGAAATCATATTTTTTAAATCAAGCTCGATATATATCACTTAATCTTTGCGGTTCATTGATGCAGAATACAACTTATTCACAACCCATTAGTCTCTGAATAAAAATTAAATGTGCAGTAAAGTAAAATAAAGAAGATCTTCACTTCTGAGATGAAACAAAATGATATACAATGAAATAGCATCTCATCTTAAATCCATTGCTTCTTAACTATGAAATAATTTGAAAAGAATATTTTCAAAATTTCAAGAGGAAAATTAATGAAATTGTTAATAACGTATCAAGCTAAAAACAAAAAAAATTCACAACAACAGTACAATACACAACGCATCGATAATTTATCAAATTATTTGATCAACTTCGAAAAATCAATGATGAAAACTAGGATAATAATAATAATAAATTAGTCCTATACTGGACATCTGGCGACGAGGGCGTATAATCCAATCGACGAAAGAAAACTAGAGACCCTCGACATACCTTTCGGCCGCCACTCGAACTGGTCGGCTTTCCCTGAGGGGCTTACCCGTATTAATTACGAGTGTGGTGCCTTTTATGATGGGCAGTAGCCAGAATAATTTCCTCCTTATTTTCTTATTATTATTTTTGTCAGTTATAACTTGAAATTATGAAATGAAAACTGGAGTATAAAATATCGTTAACCAATGATATAAATCAGTCAAATTCTAAAATACTGGTCAAACCGTAAGTTAAGCAATGAAAATAAATGATAAAGCATTTAAATATCATTAAATCAATTCTAAAATTTAAATTATTAATTTAAAGTATGATTTCATCAAAAGAATTAATAGCAGTCTAGAATTGATTGAGCATAGCATCAATAAATATATATCTTTTAAAATGAAGTATTAGATCCATCATCTTTAAGACCTAAATTTCGATTCAATATAATGTGGAAGGAGTGAAACAGATTCCTCTAAAGATATCTTGGAAAA
>Ga0302191_10001024_pt1 | contig 18008 bp, 7 predicted proteins | sample II_Bog_E3_1_FD_198775 | JGI IMG/M metagenome (GOLD analysis project Ga0302191, IMG submission 198775) | Peat permafrost microbial communities from Stordalen Mire near Abisko, Sweden - II_Bog_E3_1 | ecosystem: Environmental > Terrestrial > Soil > Wetlands > Peat | place: Sweden: Abisko, Stordalen...
GTTGATTTCAGAGATCGGGACAACACTTGGCACGTAGGTCTAGTCATTGCTCGCAACTAATCAGAAATAAAAGTGCGTAGTGAAGGATGGGGACAAAAATACGATGAGGTAATCTCAATTTCTGATGATCCTACTGCCATTCGTAACAGCAGAATACAACCCTTTCGCTCCCTCTTAAGAGGGTATACTGGATTGCAAAAAATACCAGGAGTGCGTTAACACTGGAAATTTAGTAATGAAGATCATGAGACGCGCTTAAAAAAAATATAAGACTTCCTCTCGCATCTACACCTTAAAACCTGCGAAGAACTCACCCAATTCATCAGAGGTGAACATTATTTCTATGTGGATTTTTTAATGACCAATACCTATCAACAGACATTAGATCTGAACAAGGTTTATCAATACTTTCGGAAACACATCGCTCTGGCTAATTCCTATATTAATTTTATGATTTAAAAAAGAGGCATTAATTGGGTGTATATAAATGGAGGTTAGAGTTATGATGATTTACTAAAATGGGAGAAGACTTATGCCCAGTGTTACTACTAGATTTTTTAAGCCCTGTACACAATTTCTGGTCTATTTTAACGTCTCTCTGGTTTTACTAAAAACAATTAAAAATTTATCAGGATGATTGTGGGAGTTTGCGAAACACACTAAAACTATATTGCTGAAGAGTATAACAGTTTGAAGTTAGTGGATTCAGTCAAAGCTCTCATAAAATAAATTTACGATTCGGTTTGCTCAGCTCAGCCTCCGAGATTAGTATTTTCTTTTGTCTACAGTATCTTCCAATTATTTTTATCAATTTAGAAATCAATCCAATTGCAATAAGATACTTCGGCAATTCCCTTGCTCCTTGACCAGCTTTTCAAAAGTAACCATTGATTGATAAAGTAATAACTGTTAAATTCGACGAGCTGTAGCCCGAAGATATGAAATTCAATGAAGTTGATAGAGAAATTGAATTTATGATGAATCATATCAAAAGTATCTATACAAGATATAACAAGCGAGTCAAGATAATTGAGTGGCTATAGATAACCAAAATTAAAATCAATCTAATCCTTCTCCGTTGTGACAAATTGGAAAGAAAGTTGAAGGGGATTAATCGTCTCAAGGATTACTGCGAAATCTCAATGAGGGAATAGTAAAACTGGAGTATTACTCGATAGAGATGGAAAGAAATCTTGACCAACGGTAATTGCTTTTAGTTGTTGTTTCTGCATAATGATCACATTTAAATCTTCAGAAAATCGATAGAACTCACCATTACTTTATACAAATTCAGCATCATCGGAATAGACTAAGTAAAGTATATATGGACTAACTCAATTCATAAACACGTTATGATTGTCAAAATACTACAACAGTTCTGGATTTAAATATCATTCTGCACGCCCCTGACAGATATTATCCGGTTTATAGATATTACCCAAGAATCAAATATCGATCCGAATCAATCCAATGAAAAGATATAATTCTATTTTGAGCTCATTCATGCGCTAGTTAAAAATTTAGCTGGGTTAAAAGCTAAAAATACAAATAATATCAAATAATTCGAAAATAGGGTTTACAGTTAGATGAGCCAAGCTTATCATAGACTTGCTGAATAGCTCGCCAGATAAAACATAGAAACTTTGATCGAGATATTTAGCAAGGCCGTGCTAAAATATCCCGATCCCCATAAGCTAATAATGCAGTTGTACAACAACCTCGTCAGCAAGGACTATTTCAAGATCACCCTGTATATATTAAACGAAATATACTTCCACTCAGATCACAAAAACTTATTCATTCCCAATGAGTTCATCAAAATATTTTTAAGCTGCCTCAAGAGAGAGGATATAAATCTCCAAGAAATAAATTTAATCATAAAACTTATTAATTAGATCCTCCTCACTTCTAGTCAAACCCCCAATCCTTATTGCCTCAAGAATTAGGAATTTAAGGAACTGTGGATGTATTTTATGGGAGTTTCTGAGGAGTATAAACAGTTATTTTATGAATGGATAGTGGCTAAAAAAAGACAGGAATACATCGAGTCATATAATATCATGAATCCAGTTCTCCATACTGAGCTCAAACATTATATCTTCGATCATATACTCTCAGATAAGAGTTTGCTGAACTGTGACTGCATTACTCCTAAATAACTTGACATTGTTATCGAGTTTCTGCTCTTTAAAAATTTGAATGAGGGTAAAATCGAAAAAAGGAATTATTTTACCAACTACAGAACCTTTTTTAGACTGAAGGTGTCTTAAGTATCGGGAGAGGCTTTGCTGTGGTAAATCTTTGGCAAAAGCCCTTCTCATGAAATAGTGTATACTATTAATAAATATCTCATCTTCTTTTATTTCTACTATACGAACAATGTAGGCTTTAAAATAAAGAAAGAGAGAATCGGTGGGCTTATGAAGAAGATGATCACCAATATACAATAGGGTTATGAAAAGAACAACTTCACCCTAATAAAGCATACTTTAGCACTTTTGACCAAGATAATCGACCTCATCAAAGAGAAGAGATATGATTACAAATAGCATTAGAATACAAATAAAATTAAAATTACCATAGCACGTCATACCAGTGTCTTTTCATTGGAAATTAACTATGATGATACCATTGGAGCCGTTACCAACAAGATAAAGGATCATTTAAAACTAGCCAGCAATCGATTTAAATTGGTTTCCTGCAAAAATGATGAGCTATCTTTCGAGTCAAGGGATATTCCAATGTGTTGTTTCACCGAGCGAGTATTTCGGGTCTAGTAATGTTCATAAGAATAGAACATCCCTGCGTATATATTGTCTTTCTTCACCAAATAATTTGAAGAGTTGCTATTAAAAATGCTGGAAGGTAAATAGCTCACTCCGGATTCCTACGACATCTTGTAAAAATTAGATTTGAAACTAGATAAAAAGATAATTCTTTATAAAATCAATTAAATTTTATAGCGCTATCTTAGTCAAAACAACACCCTTGTCAAAGAGCTAATCTACTACTATTTACTAGAAGTTAAAATCATCAGTAAGCTTGCCGAGGAAGAAGGAAATATTTAGCCTTATCTCAATGGACGAGAGTTCAAAAACATCTTAGGAGTAATGAGTTATCGAATTGAGACTTCCATTCAAATTCAGCTTTGTGGAAGATTGATTGGGTTTTTAATCAATCTCGGCAAAAGCAAAATAAATATTCCTGCGAGTTTAGATCTTCCGTCTAAATGCATTAATCTAATGGCAGAAATATCCTTCTTTATCCGAGCAAACTACAAAATTGCCCATCTGCGATAATACCTCGCTGACACCTTTCAAGCCAGCCATCAAATCATAGAATTCATTGTAAAATAAAGTGAACTCCTCCATTTCTTTGTTTCGCATCCATATTTCTCTCAATTACTTGAAACGGTTTTCCTTAATAATGAATTGAATGAGATCAGGCATATCATGTCGTAGAGGATTAAGAAATACCTGTAGTTCACAACTTCATAGAGTGAATCGGGAGTCTACACTCAAAAGAAGCTGGTGTCTTTACTCATAAATCAAATCTACCATAAAATCCAAAAAAATATCGATAGTAAATAGGGGACGAACCACAAAGGCATTCTCGAATATTATAACATCCTCTCAAAATTAATCGTGAAATTATCCCCAGCTATATTTTAAGAATACATTCTGACCCCCAAATAAAATCAGCCCTCCTTTTTTTAAACAGTCATGAAATTTTTAAATGAACTCAAACACTATAAAAGAGTTACTAATTATATGACAAGCATACTCTGTGGACACTATTATGTTCTAATTGCCATTTATTAATCAAAACCTGATTTAGTCAATGAATAAATCGTTAATTTTATACTTGACGACAGTTTGGCTTTGTCAGATACTGGCAATAATAAACCTTTATGTGATCAATCACAGAGCATAACCGCTGCATTCGAACTCATGTAGGAAATTTTAGTTCGCAATACCTCCCCAAATATTGTTAGATTTATTATCCACACTCTCCTGCCGAGTCACAATATTCAATTATGGAGAACCACTGCAGACTGGGCGATCACTCGTAAAATAGAAGGAAAACAAAAGTATAGAGGGCTGATTAATCCAGGCTGTATCTGCTATATGAACAGCCTCCTTCAACAGCTCTATATGATTGAATAGTTTAGATTGAACATAATGGGTGTTACCAATTGGAAGAAAATCGAAGATAAGTAAATCTAATACTACAGTAAGGCGAATCTTGAGGATTCATACGAGTATGAGGGAGACCTTTCTATCCTCAATGCTCTGAAATAATTATTTTTTAATTTATATTACTCAGAGCAAAATACGATAACTCCCTTGGGGTTTGCCAAGACATTCAGAACTTCTGACAAAAAGCTGTTAATCAAGATAAGCTAGCAAATGGATATAGATTAATTCTAATCAATTTTGTTCGATCGACTTTAGAGAGGAATGTCAACTTTATGTCAAAGAAATTTTATTAAGGAGTTGTTCGGAGGGGTGTATGCTCATCAAATCATTTCAAAGGAATGCCCTCACACATCTGAACGGGAGGAGGAGTTTATTTCGATTAGTTTAGAAGTAAAAAAGAGTATTCAGGAAAGCTTCTAGGCTTTGGTAAAAATATAAGTTCTGGATGGTGAAAACAAATACTATTGCTAAAAATGTGATCGGAAAGTCCGGGCTGAAAAGATGCAAACTCTCAAAAAACTACCTCCCTATCTTATCCTTTGCCTGAAGAGATTTTAATTTAATTATGAAATTGATGCCAAAATTAAGATCAACGACTATTGTGAATTTAGTCAAGAACTCAAGTTAAAAGGATATTCTCAGCAGGAAATGAATAGAAAAAGTAAAAATACAATTATTGATTAAAATGAGGGAAATATCAAAGAAGATGAATTGCCGGATTAGTATTTCAGTTATAAACTGAAGGGGGTGGTTGTTCATACTGGCTCAGCAGATAGTGGCCATTACTACTCATTTATTGAGGATAAACAAGGAGAGTGGTTTTAGTTCAATGACGAAGAGGTGATTCCTTTTGACCTTTCAAAATTGCCCGAATAAGCCTTTGGAAGTAGAGATAACTATGAGTAGTGTAAAATTCGCAATGCCTACCTCCTAATTTATTAAAAAAAGATGCATCCTCAGTCAAATCTCAAGGAAAAATAAAGTGAAATCATGACAAGAGAATAAAATCGATTACTTATCAACAAGGTATACTCGAAAAATGTTTAGATTCACAAATTTGAACTCTTGTTTTTACCTTAATACGAATAGTTTATACAAAGAATAGGACTCAATGTTGAATAGATCAATGCCAAGGGCAATATAAAGGACAATCTGGAGAGGGAGTGGTACGAATTCTACCTTTCGTTTTATTTATTGGTTAAATTTAGAAAATAATACGTACATGATCTGATTGAATTCTCAAAAGGCACCTAAAAAGCACTACTCACAAAGCCTCTTTTTTGCGAAATATTCTTAAACCTATTCACTTCTTGTCTGTTCATATAATAATTTTTCATCTACAACCCCAACAGATAAAAATGCAAAATCCTCGCTTCTCTTTTCCATACTGCTCTATTAAAATATTACTAAACACTAAGAAACCAATCGAATTATGAATATGACTAACTTCTAAACAAGATATTGACATGCTTTAAGATCATTTTCGTCAATATTGCTCCCATCTACTAACTGATTGTCACTCTAAGAAAATTTATAGATTATCTTGTCAAATCAGGCAATAGCTCACTTGTTGTTTTTATCATCAGCAAATACACTTTCGAAAAAGTATTATTCGATCATCTTTTCTCTGTTCCTACCTTAAAAAAAACAAAAGAGGAGTATGAATATCTACTGAATTTCAATCGATAAAAAGTTCAAATTAACTATATCTCCCCAATTAAATTCGAGGGGAAATAATTCTACCCAGCCTCTTCGAGCGAGTGTTGGAAGTTGTTAGCCATTCTGCTTCGAGTTAAGAATATAATCTTGTAAAGATAGAATATTCTGATGAAGGATTAAAAACTATACAAGGAGACTCCTTTAAATAAATCACTTTCCTCTCTTTCAAACTATAAGGATATTTTTGACAATTTTTAAGCTTAGATCAATAGCATTCCTTTCACTAAATTAATTGTAATTATCTACGATAGTGCAACATATAAAGGAGCTTATGGAATGTATCTTGTTTTCAAAGAGCTAAAGCTGGGCTCTAGGCTTATCTAAGCTGCCGAAAAGGGATTCAAAGACTATTAGTCATCTAAATATCGTCCCTTTATGTTTGTCCTTTTATTTTTCTTAAATGATTCTCGTACGACTGAGCAAGAGATATAAAAAATTGTGTATTGCCTTGAAAAAGCCTACAAATCCAATGATAAATTCTTTTTAGAGATTGACATCATCAACCAATGGATTAGCAAAGTAACTGTTAAAATATTCAGTTTGCCGAATAAAGTGAGGCATTTGTCTAAGCTCTCGAGGAAAAAAGATAATTTATAGAGTGTATAATTCAATGGATCAATAAGTCATCAATACCATCACCTTAACTCCTCAAGAAGCACGTTATATTTATGTAATTTAGAAAAATATATCAAATGAACGATTGCCTCATAGATATCATGGAATAATTGTTTCAACTGAACCAAAAGATTACACGCTAAACTCTTTAAGAATTAAAAGTCAATTGGAAAGTATCATGAATTTAAAGTATAAATCACAAAAGAAGAAGCTAAATATTCAGTAAAATTTCAGCGTTGGTAGCCCTATTGACTATTTGTATTAATGTTGTTACCTAGTGACTTGATTTCTGCTAAGTGGAGAAAGGGGAAAATATCTGAGAACAACTTCGGATCGCTCGCCATCCTCAAATAAGGAAAGAATGAAGCCAAACTATATTTATGGGAAGATTCTGAAAGGATAAGGATGCCGTAAAAGAAAGAGGAAGAGCCATCAGAGTCTGATAACAGTGACATTTCGTATTCTGAATCTCAAAAATCACAACGGTCCCAATCTGATTTACCTGATAGATGATGTATACTGCGTTGATTATCCTTGAATATTGCATTTGCATGAATCTATAGCATCATAATAAATTCATTTAAGTGATTTTTGATTGAATAAAATAAGACTGAATCAAATTTAATAAATATATTAAAATAAAGGACGGTATGAATCATTTATTTTTCTTTTTGAAATCTTCTCGAAGCTTTCTATCTTTCCTTTGCTTCACCTCCAAAACTTCTTTAAATTATTGAGAAAGAACAAAGTTGTTGAGTCTTCGATAGACCACGTCCTATCGGAAATTACTGTGAGAAGGAAGAGGGTTTTTCTCATCAAAACACAGTAAATATCTAGCTTTATCAGCTTCAAATAGTTTTTATTCACCATAAAAGACCTATTTTGTCCATCGACCATGAACCTTTTAACCCTACGCCTGAACATCGCAAGTTGGCTGACTTTTGGGAAGAGCCATCAAACGACGACTGTCATTTTTTTTTGGAGTTAAAAATTATTTTAAATCTTCTGGTTTATAATAACGCACCAGTCCTTAGAAATAGTCGGCTAAACGCTCCTCTCCAACTAAATTTTTACCTCCTCCGCCAAAGAATCCCCTTTGTTTTGACAAAGGATTATATGATACCTCTAAAAAGATACCTTATTCTACATTCCAAAAATAAGCTGTATAATGAAAATATTACATTCTCTGACGAAGGTTAATTTCCTTTCTCCATAAGTTAGACCGCAAAGTTCTCCAGGCGGAGTCATAAAATGAAACTTTCTACCATTTTCAAATTTGACAGTAAAAATACCTTCATTAATTCCAGTACCACTGTTTATTGACAGATCCATTTTGGCTTCAATACTGCCTGAAATTTCGTAGCCTCTTCCTTTCATGAAATAAGCCGCTATGGGAGGATGATGTGAAATCTGTTCGAAATAGATTGGGCAACCATCAATCCAGCATTGATAGGTTTACCCTAAAATGGGATTAAACGGCTTTTCCATAGTAAGATAGATCAATGAGCTGCTCATACTCGCAGCTAAAACTGCTTTTAATTGCTAAATGGGATCTTCTGCAAGTGCCACCTTTTAAAGATAGACAGGACAGTATCCAAAAGACATTGCTAACCGTTCGATATTACTTTCCCTACAAAATATATCGACAGGCAACGAAATATTTAAAATTCCTTTTCCGGAGAGAATGTTTCTTCCGATTCGCTTTATGATAAAAGTTAGCACTTTCTTTTGCTCCCTCATTTTTTACTCATCCACATAAAGCAATCCTCCAGCTTCACTTACAGCCCACTCTCCTTTCCATATATGATGTCCCCGGATATCTTCGCACAATCTTTCTTTTCCTTTTGGTTTTGGCAAGGTAATGTGCTTTGCCCGTAAATATTCTTGAGAGATAATTATGGTTCGATCAGCAGCGAACTGTGGCGGTAGATATTCTGCGCTGGGTTCTTCAATTGGAAAATTACACTTGATTTCTGCGTTAATACCTTCTTTGATTTTCTGGATCGATTCCTCAGAAGTATGTTTCATAAATTAATTGAACTGTTCCTATCGGTTTTTGTTGTTTGCTTACTCATCGCCTTCTTTTGATAAAATTCTTTTGATAGGAGATGGCGGTTGTTCTTCCTCCTCATGGCCGAAGCCCACCCTTGGTGAATAAAATTCGTCCTATTCTTCTTCTTTCAAACTGACCACCCAATTTTGGCGAAACAGGTATCCAGATTGAGGTAATTATGAGTATTATACCTGCTTGAGATAATTATCCAATTGCAACAATTTTTTAAAATGCCTAATTGTTGTTTATTTATCTTCATTAGCATTCATATACCCTCCACCTTTTATTAGTCCTTACACCACAAGTAAGCACTATTTATCATCCGGACCCCCTATTACGCACCAAATAAGTTATTTATCTCCTCGAGCAACAGTCATGAAAGGAGGCGTGTGGATGCTATCAATACTTTTTTATATCATGAAGATACGTTTCTTTCTATCTTTTAAATCAATGGAAAAACAATGTCTTACATAAAGATAATCTCGTTAACGATAGAGAAACCCTTTAGATTTATCTTTTTGATATACCAGCACAGAGTTTTAGGAGCTTATCATATTCTTTACGGTAAACACATCGATTTATGGATTCCAATTTCGGTGTGACTCAGATATGGTTCTAAAGACAGATGAGACGTTATGGCCAATCGTCATGAACAACTGTATTTTATTTTAAACTTCGTACAATCGATGCTGTTTCTCGATTTCAATCAACGATCCTTTTGAAGGATTTTCAGTAAAATGTTAAAGCTATCTTTTGGGAAATAGACGATGAAATATGTTGGGGTGAATTTCCTCTTCTTTGACTTCTATCATTTGACTTTATTAAATGACATCCAAATCCTAAAATTACTCGATTTCTTTCAATTATTTGTCCATCACCAATTCAGTGATTGTTTTATTTTTCTGCCTGCCGTCGCAAGTGATTAATCTTTCAGGTTAAACTTGGTTCTTCACCTATTTGTTGCCCTCTTCTTCTTCTTTTTTGTTTTCTGAACTTAGATTGAGCACGTCCTTGAAGTACTATATGCGAGCATGATCAATTCTGCTTTCCACATCTCTGAACCATTCTTGAAATTCTATAATATTGTTGGTGCCTATATTAAAACTTTTAAATTTTGACTCTTCCAGTTGCATCGCCACTTCCATCACCCAACTAAAGTGCTATTTGTTCTTCGACTTGCGAATACAAAAACAATGCAAAGGATACTATCGCAGCTGTTTCGAAAATATTTGAAGAGTAAGACCATTCAATTTGACCTTACGCCTATCCCACTTTCCGATTAGAGATTTGCGGACGTACAATTCTGCCTCTCGATCGCATAACTATCGATATATTTTTTGAGTGCGTGCCCTCTCCAAAAGCTCAATCCACCGAAAATAGACTGCTACTTGTTCCTCCTTTCCTTCTTTTCCTATTTCTCTCCAATAATCGACAAAATCGTCATTGGGTTTGGCAACTCCTTTGTGATCCTTAAGTTGTTTATAATTTTTCCGGATGTCAAGTTCCATAAAAGCAAACTCAGCAAAAGTGTTGGCTTCAACTGGTTTGTTGGCTGATACCTCGATAAACTTATGAAAAATGCTGGTCATATTTAAATGTGAATTATCAGATATTATAGAATATATTTTGCATTGGATATTGAACGGTGACCACGGATAAGCTATTTTATTAAATTTTTCACCATTTTAAGAAATTTTAGCCAGACAACAGTCTTTTGAAAACTTATTTAATTTCAAGAAAACACTTGATAATGAGGCGGCTTACCAAAACTTTAACTCATTAAAAATAGATTGCTTTGGAATTAAAATACTGTAAAAATTAATTATTGATGTTGCATTATCATATTTGAATTATTTTCAAAAATACAATCATTGAACATTTTCAAAAGGAGAATTGTTGAGTAATAATAAGATCTATCGTATTCATTTGCTCCCTTTATTTCTATTAATCGCCTCATTTTAATGAAGTAGCTGTGTACACATTCCATCAATCAATAGAGTAATTGTCAAAACAAATAAGATAAACGATTTAAGTCGGTTGGAATTGCATTATTAGAGCATCTTTTCACGACCTCTAAATGGACAATGGGTGCTAGGAAATAGAATCTATAGAACGAGACCATGTTTTACTCTAATAAATGATAAAGACAAAGGTATCCATAACTCTACTGAAAACATGCTTAAAATAGGATATTGACACGAGGGCTTGGAATTAATTTATTTGTATCTCAATCCAACCATTTTTTTATAAAATAAACTTTTAGTGCCAAAAACGACCTTTGAAAAATAATTACCAACCCTGCTTTCACAAATATTTTCGGAAATGTATATTTATGGATGGAAAGAGATCATTAAATATGTATATTTGACAAGGATATTTTGACTGCTATTTTACTTAAATTTATTCCCAATTTGCTATTATAATTGGCAATAATTTATTTCTCAGATGAGTTTTGGAATCGGTGATATTATACCTTGAATTCAAATCCAAGAATTACTCAAAGAGAAAGTTAATGTTTTATTGTTCTTTGGCACGCATCAAGTTTGATCAGTCTGAGTGCAGATCTTTTGTGGTAAATTTATATATCATCTGCGAGTGTGCTTCTTCTTAATCTTTAAGGATCTGGCTTGATATTTTATCTTTTCTGATTATTTTTTCCAACGTTAACCTATTGTGAATATTTCAAAGGTTTTTAATATTGATTTCGTAGTGCATTGGGTTTTTCGCTTTAAACTGATCAATGGTCTTAGATTCGCTTTCCCTAATTATTTTGAATATGTTTCTTCATGTCGATTATTTATCTTCCTTGATAGCCTAGAAATATCAAAATAGATATTGTTGATCATCTAATCCAAATCGATCACATATGATAAAACTATTCTTCCTGCTCATGGGATTAAAACTATAATATCGTGGCTTGATGGACTGAATTTTGGTATTGTACTTCTTTTTACCTTCAGTTGATTTAAGACTGAACTCTAGAAAGGTCAAGGAATTGTAATGATTTAAAAACCCTTAGTTTTCTAAATTAAAGAAGGAACATCAAGAGACAGCTTCCTACAGGCAGCAGAGACTGTTAGACATCATTCTGCATGATGGGTGATCTATATATTTTACTAACAAAATTTTGTGAAATGATACACATTTATTTGCTAAGATCAGTAGACGGAAAAAAGCCACTGGCACTACTTGCCCTATTTTGTTTGGAAATGTAGATTAACGGTTGACAAATGAAAATATCTTGAAGAGACAATCAAATATATATATTTGACAATGTTATTTTAAATTTACTTTACTTTTCTAATATTTATTATAATTAATCTAGTCTATTATATAATATCTTCTTATGAGTTTTGTTGATGATGACTTTGTTTCTTTGCAACAGGAGTCTTCTGAGTACACGAATAACTACTAGTCCGATTTCAATATAATCTCTCGAACACTGGTGATTTCTCATGCCCTAAGCTATCTCCTATCTATTAAAGATAAGCTTAAATAAAATTAAGAAGCCAGTTAATAGGGAATACAAGATTAACAGTTGAAACCAATTAAATAAACAGATAGCTCAATTTACGTTGGAAAATTAATAGCTAAAAATTTTGTGAAAATCAAAGAAAAAAAAGCAGATCATGAGCTTCTTGATTCAGATCACATCTTCAAATTGCTGATAATGACTTTCAAAACTGAGTTGGTCATATCTCTTTTTTTTTTTCTTATGGATACCCTTGCCCGTATCGGTTTTTCAATAATTTTTTTCTATCTATTATAGGCAGTTTCCGATGGAAATTATACTCTTGCTTACATTTATTGCGCAATTGAAATAGTATGTTGCTATTTTAGTACTGTTTCTAAACAAGTGGCATTTACAGAATCCTCCATCTTGGCCTCAAGGATAAAAGCTGCTCTAGCAATGTTGCTCTATGCAAAAATATCAAAAATGACTAACTATGTAATAAAAACTTCGGAGTTGGGCAAGATTACTAATTTATTAGCCAGTGACTTTGGAGTTATTGAACAAAGGTTGGGATTATTTTTAAATGCATTTATTTTTCCAATTATTATGATCGGATGCACCATTCTTTTGATCATTCGATTGGGATGGCCGGGAGTACTTGGCATTGTGATGGTCATTCTTGTAGTTCCAATTTCAAATGCCATTTCAAAGAACAACGGATCGATTATAAAAGAGATCAACATATACAAGGACAAAAGAATACAAACAACCACGTAAGTTATTGAGGGAATCAAATACATCAAACTTTACGGGTGGGAAATCGCCTTTCGCAGAATCATTCAAAATCTAAGGAAAAAATAAATTATGTATTATAAAAAATTGAGCTTTGGGCGCAGTCTTTAAAAGGCAATTGGCAACTCTATTGGTTTTTGGGCTGCTTTGGTGATGTTTGTGGCCGCTCATTATGCTCAAATTGATCTGACACTTTCTAAGATATTTTCTGCCTTGGATGTAATTCTCATGTTTAAGTACTCTATCTTTCTCCTGACTGCGGGTCTTGGTTTTTATTATGAAGTTAAAGTCGTATTTGAGCGGTTTGCCAATATTTTTATTATGAGAACGTATCCATGATTTAAATTGATCCCAACACACTCCAACCCATCAATAAACCTGACGATAAAGGATGTGAATAAATAATCATAAAAATACCATCAATCCAATTCCTAACTCAATAGGTGTTGTTGGAAAATAACAAACAACAGGACTAAAATCCTCTTTAAACTTGTCAATAACTCAAGTAAGATTCTCTACAAAATCAAGAAAAAAAAGAAGTTAAAAACGGGTAAATAATCTTTGAAAATTTTAACGGCTATTGGAAAAAGGATTTAACTACACCCTCTTTAAAGAACATCAATTTACGCTTTAGAAATTCTACCTATTATGGTATCACAGGCAAGGTTGGATCCGGAAAAAGCGGTTTATTGGGTGCCATATTAAAGGAAATTCCCTATTATTCAGGAACTCTATAGGTGGGAGGCTCAATCTCATATGTAGAGCAGGAACCTATCATATTCTCAATGACCATTCGGGAGAACATTCTGTTCGGTAAATAGTACGAAGAAGTGCTCTATAACCACGTGGTTCATGTGTCTTGTCTCGAGTCGGACTTTTAAATTTTGGGGTTAGGAGATTAAACAATGGTCGGAGAGAGGGGAATTACTTTGTCAGGAGGACAGAAGGCTCGTTTGACTTTGGCAAGAGCCTTGTATGCCTAATCAGACATATACATCTTTGATGATCCTATTTCTGCTGTCGATGCCAAAGTAGGAAGAAAGATTAAAGAAAGATGTCTTCAAGTTTTAAGTAAGACCAAAACAGTGATTCTAGTTACTCATCAGATCAGTTTTCTCTATGACTGTGATTAAGTCATCATCTTGTAAGACGGGGCAATCAAAGCCAAAGGCACTCCCGATTCGTTAAAATCGTAGCTTTAATAAATGAGTCATATTTATAAAAAAGAGTAAGTAAACGAAGATGAGCCCAAGACAGGTGCTCAACTCTTCTAAAAACATAAATTCACGATATTTAACTGTATAAAAAATGTATTGTAACTATCCTTATGCTCCTAAAAACCTCCAAAGGAAACAAAGCCTTTTGTGGAAAAAAGTGTAACAGTTACTTTTAAGACCTATACATCATTTTTCTTCTCCAGCAAGACCAACTATGTCCTTCTTCCGATAACTCTTTTTTTATTTTTAATAAGCTAAGGCATTACCACAGTCTATCTTCGTTTTCTGGCAATGTATCTTTCAGTAGAAGCAGGATAATCCAATCTTTTCAATGAAGATTTTCACTTATACTGGGGTATTCTGGGATTGCTGATGGGAGTTTACTTCCTAATATTGTTGATTAAGTACTATTGCCTAAATATTTCGATTCTGATGGCAAATCAATAAATTCACGAGAAAATGATTAATGGCATTGTCCGCAGTCCTGGCTCCTTCTTTGACAGTACTCCCTCTGGAATGCTCATCAGCAAATTCTCCAATGACCTCGGCATCTTAGACAACTCTCTTTCGTATTCAATGATCGATATGTTCGAAGGACCAGCCTTGTCCATAGTTGCTTTTGTAAATATTTGCCAAATTGACGTATTTATAATTCCTCCTACAATTATAATCGTCATTTGCGTTTTCTTATTTTTTTACTATGCACGGCCTGCAATTATTCAATGCAAGCAGAAAGACCTGAAAAATAAAAGTCCAATTTTTAATTTCTATAGTGAGACCCTCAGTGGATTGGTACAGATTCGAATATATGGCCGCAGGAAAAGTCTCATTAGTAAGTTTACCAAATTAATCAATAACTCAACCAAGGCATCAATAGCTTTTGACGTAGTATCGCGTGGATTTGCACTTTATGTGTCTTTCTTAGGTGGAATTGCCCTTATGGCCATTGTCATGGAAGTTGGCATATAGCAGGCTTCTTCAATAAACAGTGGACTCTACGGAGTGACAGTTATATTTTTAATACAGTTTAGTGAGCTTCTTTAATGGTATTTGAGACAAGCCATCACAGTCGAGAGTCTAATGCTTAGCAGCGAAAGGGCATTTCAAATCATTAACTTACCATCAGAAAAAGCGTTAAGAACTGACTATGACAACTAAATTGGACTGAAGGAAGAAGTGAAAGCTGCAAGCCAAGATGAGGATTTGCACAAGTTATGGCCATAAAATCCTTTCATCTAATTGAAAAATTTGTCAGCAAGGTACAAGGAGGATCTCCCTATAATGCTCAAAGACATTAGTTTTAAAGTGAATCCTGGGTAAAAGATAGGAATTGTTGGTAGAACAGGAGCTGGCAAATCCTCTATCATTCAGGCGGTATTTAGGATAATTGAGCCATAATTAGGTTCCTCCTACACCATTGGCGGTAACAATGCTTTAGAGATGGGTCTTCATTCTCTAAGACAACACATTTCAGTGATTCCTCAGATGCCATTCCTCTTCAAGGGCACTATCAAGCAAAACATTGATCCTTTTAGTACTTCAAAAGAGTAAAATCTTTGGAGAGTGCTCGAGGAGTCGGGGCTGAAGGAATATGTCTAATCAGTATATTTTCCCTAATTTAGTTACCAAAGAAACTTGATACTGATATATCGAATACTTCTGAGTCTTTTTCAGTAGGCCAAAAGCAGTTACTTTGTCTCGCAAGGGCATTGCTAAGACACAATAAAATTTTAGTACTCGATGAGGCTACTTCTAATGTCGACATGACCACTGACGCTTTTATTCAAAAAGTGCTAAAAGAACGGTTTGCTGACACCACAGTGATCACTATTGCTCATCGTCTCAACACTGTGGTTGACTATGATCAAATAATAGTGATGGAAAAAGGCAAAATAATTGAATCCGGTTCTCCTTATGAGTTAATCCAGCTCAATGGTAGTTTTGCGGATATGGTACAGCACACTGGTAGAAATGCAAGTTAGATAATATCTAAAGCCAGAATGTGTTATTAAGCCAAAAACAAACTAAAATAACAGATCCGATCTATCACATGATTTATAAATGATCAATATACAAATTGCCATGATTTACTACCTGCCTATCATCTTCATTTAAGCAAGTGATTATTTTTCTAAAAATCAGTATATTTTTAAATATTTTTTCCTTGAATAAGCCAATCATAAACTTTCGTTTAAATTTTGATTTTGATTTTGTTATTTTTTCGATTTCCTTTATGGCAATATGTTATATTCCTGATAGTAATTATTAGTTACTGAGTAATAACGATTATTTATTAGCTGATTACATAATATTCATAAGTATTTTTACAATTTAAAAATAAAATTTCTTAAGATTAATTTTTATATTCATCAATAATCAAGGTTAATTACCGTGACTTAAAATAGAAACATAGAAATTATATACCTTTTCTCATCTTTCAACAAAAAATTAGTTTGGAATTTATAAATATTCTAATTTGGTAAAATTCGAAGAATAGAATGGGATGCGCATCTTCATTATAGCTAATTGAGCAACCAATCGAGCAAGGCAAAAAGAAAGAAACCATTGAAATTTAATACTTGCAAAAACGACTTCATACAGAATAGCCTGAACCAAGAGCGACTACAGATACTCACACATCGGATGGAGGATAGCTACCTCTATAGGATATAAAAATTCGCCGGCAACAAGAGAAGATAGAAGTAATAATATTGAAATCTAGTTTTTGCAGTAAAGTAAGAATTTTATGCGTCTTAGCATAGAAACCAGCAATTATGTAAATCAGGCCATCATGTCTCTAGCTTATAATCCGCTCCTCTATGATCAAGCCTACCACGTACAGTCGTTTTTACATAGAAACTTTTAGGAATTAATAAAAAAACACTACAGAAGAAGCAAAATCGAGTTAATAATCTATGCAAAAGATAAATGAAAGCTGAACAGGAACTTAAAAAAGTAAGGGAAAAACATATGGAAAAGTGTAAATCGGACATATTCCAAACCATTGTCTTTCCCAAAGATAAATATCTTCTTGAGAAATAAAAATAAAATCGTGAGGAACCCAACTACCGTCTCTCACGTAACAGAGAAAGTCTTACCCACAAAATATGCAAAATGTAACTTCTATTAGACTCTCAACATACAATTCACTAATGAAATGATTCTTAATATTCTTGTAATTGGTTATGATAAGACTCACGCCTATTGCAAACGAGCTATTATTTTGTATGTGTATTTAATGATATGATACGATTCCTCATCTTGATTGCTTCACAAGCCTACATTTTTTTCGAAGGATTGAAACCGTTCGGAAAGCACTTGAAGTTGTCCATTGATATCTTTATTGATAATTATCAGTTGATTTATTTGGTTGGCTACCCTGCTGAACTCTGCCTTTTGGGCGATTACATAGTTTTTGCTGCGTGAAAATATCTTTACATTTTCTATTCGAAGACGAAGATTTCTGCAGAAAGGCGCTTTTTAGAATCTTCAGCTGCATATGTGGCCTATTTTTATATATTTGCAAATTAAGTTTGAGCTTTCTTAATATTATCGACATCATAAGGCAGCTACTGGGAAATCCTAGTAGTCATCTTCTACCCTAACGTATTGATTTACTTCAATTTGCGATAGTTCCCCAAATAAGTAGTATCCTTCTCGCTTTAGAGACTCTTTCTGGGTGAAGTCATCTTTTATTCTATTAATTATACGGGATAATATATCATAATCAAATGATGCTGATAGTTTTTATATCATCATAAATTGATTTACGAAGATTTATATTTTTTATTTCATTAATTTCATTAATTTTGTTATTACAAATCGGTGACTAAAATAGTGTTGACTCACTCATCTCAGAAATATTAAATGGAAGCAAACAAAACTGTTAGCAAAAGAGACTGCAAGAGCCTTAAATTGCAGCAGTTCGTCACCACCAAGCCAGGATAAACCAAATGCAA
>Ga0302191_10001030_pt1 | contig 17956 bp, 35 predicted proteins | sample II_Bog_E3_1_FD_198775 | JGI IMG/M metagenome (GOLD analysis project Ga0302191, IMG submission 198775) | Peat permafrost microbial communities from Stordalen Mire near Abisko, Sweden - II_Bog_E3_1 | ecosystem: Environmental > Terrestrial > Soil > Wetlands > Peat | place: Sweden: Abisko...
GGATTTTTAACTCCAGCAGGAAAATCAGCAGGAATGAAAGCAGTTCAACCTGGTGACCCTTCTGCTCCTTCTGCTCCAGCAAGTACAACTGTCCCAGGTACAAATGGAAATAATGGTACAAATTTTCAACAGAATCTAGGAAATGTTCAAAGTACAGGAAACCAAACCTCTAATGAAAATACAACACTTACTGGACTTATAGAACAATCTCAACAACCTAGTGACGCTTACAATACAGCAATGGCTAATTATACCGCTGCTAAACAAGCATTAGCAGATTTTGAAGGTCAACTGCAAGACACAGATACAAATATACAAAGACAAGGTATTTCATTAGATAGTTCAAGAGGACAACAGGCTGTTACTGCACAGAATGTTTCAGGACACGAAGCAGCATTACAAGAAGCTATTACTGCCTCTTCTAATGTATTAGGAGCTGCTAATACTCAACAAGGTCTTGAAGTTCAAGCTGGAACTGCTGCTAATAGTGCTGCACAAACTACTGCACAACGAAATCTCGCAGCACAAGGAGACGTTGCTGGACTTACTCAACCGCAACAAGTTTCTCCAGGCAATACTTTGGTCAGTCCTGCAACTGATCAAGTTCAATATGGTTTAGGAACTGGTGCAGGTGGAAATGGTGCAGATGCTTATCAGAATTTCTCAAATCTTAAATTCAATACTGAAGCAGGTCAAAATTTCTCTCAACAAGCTAATAGCTTACAAACTGCAGCTAATCAGACCGACCAAAACTTCGTAACATTACAACAAGCTGCCGCTGGAATAAATCTAAGTTCCTTCCCAAGTATCAACGCTGCAAGTCAGTTCTTGCAAACACAAGCAGGAGGAGCAGGAAAAGTATCAGCTCTTAACGAAGCGTATAATGCTTTGCAAACTTCAATGGCTAATATTATAAATAGTGGTGGAGGTGGATTAACCCCAACACAAATAACAAGTCTTACTAATGGACAAAATATTTCTTCTCTTAGTCCTGCACAGTTAATGACACTCTATAATACAGTACAGCAAACAATGAAAACCAAAATAAGTACGACCCAACAACAGGCTATTCAAGCAGAACAAGCAGGTACAGGATTCAATAACGGAAGTTCTACAAATAGTTCAAATCCTTACGAAGATATGGTTCAATAAAATTATATGTCACTAGACAACACACAACAAAATACTCAACCAACATTAGACCCAACTGTTGTTAATCTTGCAAAATCAATAAGACAACAAGAAAGTGGAGGAAATTATCAAGATGTCGGTGATAACGGAACTTCTTATGGTGCTTATCAATGGCAACCTAATACTTGGAAAGACGAAGCTACTCAATATCTTGGTGCAAATGCTCCCGCTAGTCCTCTAGACGCAACGCCTGCTCAACAAGAAGAAGTTGCTTATAAGACTCTTGCAGACTGGAAAGCACAAGGACTTTCACAAAAACAATCTGCCTCAAAATGGAATAGTGGAAATCCAAATGCTTATCAAGAAAATGATGTAGGCACAAATTCTAAACTTGGAGTAAATTATAATGTTCCGCAATATGTAAATAATGTAACCAAAAATTATCAAGCAATTTCTAGTAATCAACCTTTTACTACAAGTAAAGGTGGTGCAACTGATACTTCAAGTCAAACTTCGGGTATGCCTACATGGGAAAAAGTAGCTCTTGGAATAGGTGGAACTGCTGCAGTAGCAGGAGGCATAGCTTTTGCACCTGAAATAGCGGCAGGGGGAACAGCACTTGCAGAAGAAGCAAGTGGATTATTAGATAGTGCTTCTAGCATTCCCCTGATAGGTAAATTTATTCCAGGTATTGCTGCTGATTTGGGTATAAACAAAGCAGTAGGAGCAGTTAAAGGATTGTTAGGAGGAAACTCCACTACAAATGCAAATGCTGGAGCAGACGAAGAAGCTAATGCTACCGAACAAGCAGGACAAACCGAAGCAAATGCTACAACCCAAGCAGAAGAAAACCAATCAACAGATGCACAAGATACAGCAGGAGAACAAGCTACCCAGCAACAAAATCAAAATAATGAAAATACTGAAAATACCCAAAACAATCAAGCAGTTCAAGATGAAGAAACTGAAACACAAAATCTATTAAAGCAAGAACAAAATACACAAAATGCTTTAAATAATACACTATCTAGTACCCCAGCAAATAAAGTTTTAGCACAACAACCTTGGGCACAAGAGGCGATAGCTACTTCAGCAAGAAATGGTTATGTACCAGATACTTCTACTGGATATAATGATACTGCGGATGCAAATGAAAAAGCCGATAAAGATATAGGTGAATTATCTGATGGTGTTGCTAAAGTTTTAGATGCAGAAGGCGGAAGTGCCTCAATAGAAGAAGTACGACAAAATGCTTATGCAAATATAAAAAAATATGTACCTATTCCAGAACAAGAACAGGCAACAGCACTTGTTGATAAACAATTAGCAGCATACCAAAAGGCTTATGGTGATAATTTTACTTTGGGAAATATAGAACGAGCAAAAAGAGAACAAGGACAAGCAAAAGGTGATTGGCAAAAAGATACACCAACCAAGAACGGACACAAATCTTTATATCACGCAATGAGAGATACAATAACTAAAAATACAAAGCACAAGGATTTATACAATCGTACCATGAAGGAGGAACAAAAAATCTATGATGCCAAAAAAATACTCAAAAAGATAAATAATAAAAAAGCCTTTGAACATAAGGGTATTTTAAGAGGTGCATTAAAATCTTATGGTAAATATGTTGGTACTTATATAGGAGATAAACTCGGTGGAGTTTTGGGTGCAATCGTAGGCACTATGGTAGGCGACCATTTAACTAAGGCAGTAGATAAACGCTTTGGAAAAACCTACTTTGAAAGTAAAGAAGGTAAAAAATTGATTGAACTTGCTTCTAAAAAAAGTCCTGCTATGGCGAAAGTTCTTAAAAAAGAATTACAGAAATATGGAGTTAAGGCAGAAGCGATGAAAAAGGAAGCAGAAGAAAGAATTAAAAAAGGACATCAAGAATGGCAGAAAGAAAAAGGAATCCCCAAGAAAGAATTAGGGAAAAAATTAGAAGGATTGTTTGGAGGAAATGCAAAAGTTAAAGAAACGCCTAAAAAAGAAAAAGGTTTTATACCTTCAAATGAATGGCAAGAAGTTCCAAAAGATACTGTTCTTCCAAATGGTTTAACTATGAAAATGGATATGAAAACAGGTAAATCCTATGCTAGAAAATCTTAATCACGATAAACCCAAAAAGAAAAAATAATGAAAACAATCAAAGCTAACCAAATAGAAATAGAACATAACCCGAAAGCTAACCCAGCTCCAAACAATTCAATGAGTGCTTTTTGCATGACTACAATATACCACATTAAAAATATAACACAATACTATGGTAGAGATATTTCAACCAGGTGAAGGAGGAGTTACCACAATCAATGGACTTGATGGCGATATTACTTTAGCCGCAGGTACTAATATATCTCTTGGAACTGTAGGAAATACTATAACTATAAATTCTACTGGTGGCGGTGGTGGTACAGTCACAACTGATGGAAGTGGAACAGCTAACTATATTCCGTTCTTTATAGGAGCAACAGAACTTGGTATTTCACCAGATGGAGGAACTACAACACTATTTTTTGATGGAGCAGGTGATTTGAATTTATGTGGAACAGGTGTTATTTATGGCGACCCCGTAAATGGACTTACGATGGGAAGTAACTACATTGAAGGATTTGATAGTGGTGGAAATCAATATACAATTCAACCAGCTGCTGTTGAAGCATTTCCTGGAAGTTACAGCTATGTACGTGGCATAGGCGGTGGTGACTCAATAGTTGGAAATTCATTCAATCTTGGAACACAAGGAGTAATTATTCAAGATTTGGGTGCAGCTTATTATACAAGTATTGATGGTGGAAGTTTTAATCTTCAATCAGGTGGAGTTATAGATGGTGCAACTGGAAATCAAGCAAGTGGTGCTCAGATGACAATCGGAAGTGGAACGTATGCAGATGGTTATCATGGTGGTAGTGTTATTTTTACTGTCGGTGGTGGAGTAAATAGTAATGGAACTTTTCAATTCATCAATCCAACTAGTGGAAATTTACAAATAGACAATACAGCCATAACAGGAGTAAGGAATGTTTCTTTTATAGACAGCAATGGCACAATTCCAGTAGTTGTTAGTGTTCCGAGTACTTCAACATCAACTGGAATCATCGGTCAGATAGCTTATAGTTCAACATATTTTTATGTTTGTGTAGCAACCAATTCTTGGAAAAGAATTGCATTATCAAGTTTTTAATTTAATTTTATGAACCCACAACAATATATACAATTTAAAAATGCAGGAAAAATAGTTTCAACTGTTTACGTTTCGCCAAATACTTACAAGGTAACTTATACTGTCTATGATACTTTTGGCACAGCTTTTCAGAGAGAGGTAAATTTTAATACTGATACATTAAATACAAACCTAAGCGTGGCTCAAAGTTCAGTAAATTCAATTCAAACATTATTAACAGACTTACAAGCAGTTCCATTACCAGTTTAATTATTAACTAATATGGTCTCGCAAGAAACAGAGATAGCAATCTTACAAACCAATATGGCAAATGTTGAAAAGAAAGTAGATGAAGGGTTCGCTGCTTTAAGGGCAGATAATGCAGAAACAAAGCAAATAATACTTGACTTCATTAAAAAGTCGGAAGATAAATATGCTGGCAAATGGGTAGAAACAGTGTTTAAAATGGTAGGTTATATGTTTTTAACAGCCATTGTAGGGGGAATTATATATATTATTTTTAAAAACCCAGTAGTAATAAACCAAATATGAAATACAAATTAGGTGCAATTATAGACAAAAATAGAAAAGTAGAAAAGGAATATGTGGTTAGTGCCACAGTTCTCCCGCCTTTTGTTTTAACAGACATTTCTCATTTACCAGTTTTAAATCAAGGACAGCAACCTGCTTGCGTGGGTCATGCTTTTGCCAACGCAGTAAATTACGATTATTTTAAAAACACAGGCACACTACCGAACAGTTCTCCCCGTTGGAACTATGCTGTTGGAAAATTAACTGACGGAAATACAAATGAAGGAACTTCTGCTCTAGCAGTCTTTGTTGGCTGTAAATCAAAAGGAGGAAGTGCGACAATAAATACTGTACCTAATACAGTAAATTTACCAGTTTTAACTTACACAGAACTTCCTATTACTTCAGTAGAAATTGCAGATGCCCAAAAACACCCTATCTCAAACGAAGTAGATATTCCTTCTCCAACCTGTCTACAACTTCAATCTTTAATCGCTCAATATGGTGTTGTACCTATCGCTGTCACAGTAGACGAACAAACATGGATGGCAGAAGATGGACACGTTTCTTTAAAGCCAGGAAATGCTGGAGGACATGAAGTTCTTTGCTTTGGATATGATACACGAGGATTAAATGGTGATGTCCGTTTTTTTATTCTTAACAGTTGGGATACTACTTGGGGAAACAATGGTACAGGAACTTTTATGTGGAGTGATTATCAGGGTAACATTTATGATGCAATGAGCATCACAGTTAATACTATGCCAACAATACAAAATTCAACGACAACTTTAATAGAAGGGTTTGAAGGATGCTCTTTAATCTCTTACCAAGACCAAGGTGGTGTTTGGACTATCGGTTACGGGTCTACTACAGACTTAAATGGGAATCCAGTAACTGCAAATACACTACCACTTACACTAATACAAGCAACACAATTACTAGCGACAGAATTAGTAACCTATGCTAATGCTGTAACTTCCACAATTAAAGTTCCCCTTACTCAAAACCAGTTTGATGCTCTTGTATCCTTTACTTTTAATTGTGGTATCGGAGCATTACAAAGTTCAACTTTGTGTAAAAACTTAAATAACAACATTCCTGTTGTAGAAGCTAATTTCACGAGTTGGGATAAAGTAACAGTAAACGGACAATTAGTTCAATCCCAAGGTTTATTAAACAGAAGAATTAAAGAATATGAGTTGTTTATTTCCTAAATAATTATTAACTTATGAATTTGCCATTAAGTTCAAATAGTGAGATAATAAAGGAAGGCATCATCGCATCGCTCCAGGAATGGAATGACGAGAAGCCACACTTTATTAACAGTAATTTAACTTATAATTCTATGAATAGCGTATATACAACTTGGGTAGGAATAATTGTCTTTGTTTTAGGTTCTCTGCATTTTGGTTATTTAATTAACGCAGAACAACTAGGTAATATCGTAAATGCTGTTTCCGTTATTGTTGGAACAGTCATTGCAGTTGTTGGTCAATACAAGACTCACCAACTCGTTGCCTCTATCGTTGCTCCAACTGTGTAAAGAGTAAAGCACTTACGCTTTATTTTTTATGCGAAAATTTATATGTTTTCTTGCCTTTCTAGGATACTTCATATATCCGTCAGTAACAATGGCAGATATACCCCCTAGAAGTACTAATTCACACTCTACAAGCGATTTAATAGCGTTATACGCCTCAAGATTCAACGTATCTGAAGAACTGATGAATAGTATTATCCGTTGTGAATCGGGTTTTAAAACGGATGCTGTGTCTCCTACGCACGACTACGGAATTTCACAAATTCATATATCATCTTGGGGAATTACTAAAAAGCAAGCCTTTGATAAAGAGTTCAGTATAAAATTCTTGGCTGAAAAACTTTCTCAAGGTGGCGGTCATTATTGGAGCTGTTACAGGCACTTATCCACATAATCATTTGTGGTGTAATAAAAAAAGTAGTAAAATTAATGCAAATAAATTTATTTAGTCCGATGCAATTTTAAAAACAGGGACATTCAATAAAATTATCATTTACGTTTCTTTGGTAACAACTGGGGAATATGTAGAGAAAAAAACCACATTCGAACTTGTGGTTTTTTTTGTTATCCCCTTTGATGAAGTTTACATGAACTTTAAAACATGAGATAATTAATACAAAGTAAATAGCATTTTGACAACCGAATAGGTTTCAATAATGTTCTCAAGAGGAGAGAGTAATGAACTGGCATGAGCTTACGCACAACTGCCCATATTGCAAGGTTCATACCAGAATCGTGCAAATTGCTGTCAACTCCGAAGGCAAACTCAATGTAACGAGAGTTTGTCCACGTTGTGGAGGAAAATCAGAAGCCCCATTCAACATGGAATTTCTCCACAAATGGGCGAAGTATAAAGACATTCAGGCTTTCATTGAAAGAAGTGAACTGCCACACTACTCCGAAGAAGAAAAGGCGAGTGATGATGTATGGCTTCGTGCCTTGAAAATTGACCCCAACCCGAAACTGCTAAAAGAGTGAGGAAAAAAATGTCTCATCATAGACACAATAGGAAACACCACTCTGGTCGCAATCGCCACCATTTTCTCCAAGCTAAAAGTAGAGGAGGACATTCTACACCACAAAACTTGCTTCTAATTGATATTGAGAAGCACGAAGCATGGCACAGACTTTTCAAACTGATGTCTGCCGAAGAAGTCCTTGACTTACTCACTCGTGTTGTAGAAGCAAAAAAACACCAGAAAGGAGGGCATAACTGATGGAAGACTACAAGTCAATTTCAGAATCGCTCGGCTATGCTGTTTGTGGATACTGTGGAAAACGGATTCGCTGTGCGATGGCTCAATCTCGTGGAGTTCCCTTTCATATTCTAGTAAATGAGAAGGGTGAATCATGCGAGCCGAATGATTCGTGCCTCGGCAAACAAAAAGACATCGAGGAACTGAAATCAAGACATCCCTCCCAAGACATTATTTAAGAGGTTAAACCAATCCAATCGGAAAGGTATAGAGACATTAGCCAACCAGCTTTTGTCTCTTTTTGTTGAAATACGATTATGAAGTTTATATGAAGATAGTTATCCACTTTATGAATTTGACATGAAGAAATAATTTTGAGATAATTTATGTATGGATAAAAGATTAGATTACAAATTTAATAATTGTAGGCAACATCCACAAGATGGTCTAGGGTCTAATCTCCCTTTCCAGCCGTCTTGTGGATTTTGCTTATAAATTTTTATGGCACAAAATCAAAGAAGGATGGTCTATTTAAAAATATGGTCATCGGCACAATTTAGTGAGTTATCTGATAAAGCAAAACTACTTTATATTGGTACTCTAACATTAGCTGATGATGACGGGCGTTTAATTGCAAAACCATCTTATTTAAGAGGACAAATTTTCCCATTTGATGAAAATATTTCTGTATCTGAAATATTACGCTTACGCAACGATATTGAAAAAACTCTTTTGTTTTCAGTATATTCTATCAATAATTGTGAATATATACAACATCCAAACTGGACAGAATATCAAGTTATACGAAAAGATTTATACAAAAAAAGCACGTTACCGTCCCGTAACGCAACCGTAACGAAGCCGTTACAAAAACGTGATACAAGTAAAGATAAGTTAAGTAAAGATAATACTAGCGATTCAACTAAAGTTGAATACGCAAACATTAAAAATAATAAAAATAAAAAAATGCGTAATTCATTCAAATACAACGAAAAGAACAGTAGTGATACTTTTGAGGATAGTATTGATTTAGATACTGGAGAATTTAACAAACCAAAAGAACCAACTAGACAGAAAGCTATAAACTACATCAAAGATTATTTTATTGCTCAATGTGAAAAAACTATCAAGATAAAACCAGTGATGAATTTTAAGCAAAATATAATTATTGCAAATCTTTTTAAGAAAGGAATGAAGCCAAGTGAAATAACAGATGTGATTGATTGGTGGTTTAATACTCAAAAAGACAAAACAAAAATAATTCAAATTAGTATCTGCCTTTCTTCTTACTCGTTAAATTCTTATCAAGTAACAACAGGTAAAAAACTTTATGAAAATAAATAATAGCGAACTGAATAAAATTGAAGAAAAACTAATTACATATGCCGGTGAAGACAAGATGATTTCTTCTTTAGAGTTTGCTGAAATAATTTCTAAAGAACCTGAACCGCAGATTGTCATGTCGGGATTGCCGACACTCGATAAAGTTTTAAACGGATTTGAGCAAGGTGAATTGATAGTTGTTTCGGGTCCTACAAATCATGGAAAAACTACTTTGCTTTTAACCATACTTTCCAATATGGTTGAAGCTGGAGTGAAGTCATCTTTTTTTACAATGGAAAATTCCCCTCGTAGTTTTATTAAAAAATTCAAAGGGGGGAATATTCCGCTTTTCTATTTACCGATGAAAAATACTGAAAATCATATTGACTGGTTACTAGAAAAAATCATTGAGGGTTGTGTAAAATATAATACTCGTGTGGTATTCATTGACCACTTGCACCAGATATTTTCGATTGAAAGAATGAAGGGAAATTTGTCGCTAGAAATTGGTGATATTGTAGCGAAACTAAAACAGATAGCGGTTGAGTATGGATTAGTAGTTTTCCTAGTAGCTCATTGTACCGATAATAAACTGGCGATGTCTTATGAGCCGACCATGCGAGATATTCGAGATTCAGGAATGATTAGCCGATTAGCTGATTCTGTTCTAGGGGTGTGGAGAATTGAAAAACAGAATAATGTAAATGATTTGTATAAAGAAAAGGTGGCTGAACAAGATGATACCAATGCTGATAATCACTATAACAAAATTAGAATTTGGAAAAGTAGACGTGAGGGACAATGGGGAACATTTTTTTGTTATCATGAAAATCATAAATTTATGGAACTGGATATTTCTAAAATGGAAGGAAGCTTGAGTGAATTTGAAGACAAAAAGGTCGCTCGTAAAAAATCAGACATAGCACTTGGATTCTAATGATAAATAAAATAAACAATGCCCTAGAAATACAGAAAATAAAAAATCATGTCATAGACAGTAATGATAAAATTCCAATGTCCGAAGAATGGAAATCTTTTTGTAATAAGTTACAGACAAATCTTTCCAACATGGAAACAGAAGCTAACTTGAACATTTCTAAAAGTCGAAATATGGGAGTTTCTTTTGAAGAAAGAAAAAATTTAATCTATAAACTTAAATGGATTAAAAATGCACGAGCGAAACTAGAACAAAAAAGAAAATTTAATTTACAGGCAGATGATTGGGAAATAATAAACGCAGTAGGATTTGAATACTGGTTTAGAATTTATGATTATTATTTAATTGGAAATTAAAATGAAAAACGCAACAAAACAACTTAAAGAATATTTAAAGAAAAAAGAAAAGGAAACTCCAGCTATTTGTGGCAAAAAGAATTATTATACTAGAATAAAGGTTAAACTTGACAATCATACGTAAGATGTATTAAGATAAATATATCACTTGCAAACTAATCTTGCGTATGATAGTGTATAGATATGGTTGAGCAAGCGAAGTTCTGGTTACGACTGGAACTACCGCACAAGCGAAACCTAGAAATCCGAAAGCTCTTGAGTTAATAAGATTTCGCACTTATCAAGTTTTTAAAAATCTATCCCTGGCTTTCACGAGTTGGGGAATAGATAAAAAATATATGAATATAAAAGTTGTTTGCAAATGTTTAGAAGATACTTACGAAGAAAGAAAACAAAACGAGGTCGAAGAAAAACTACAATGGGAAGCAGAGAATGAAAACTAACATGAAAACATTTGAAGAGTTTCTAGAAGAAAAGTTTATGGATTTAAGAGAGATAGGTGGTATGGCAATCACCAAAGATAATTATGAAAGTTTATCTGAAAGTTGGTTTGAAAAATTAGATGTTCAGGAACTTATTGATTTTGGCGAAAGTTATGGAAAATATGTTGCTAAAGAAACTACATTAAATATTATTGACGAATTATCAAAACAAACAAATAAATAAAATGGATAAATCATTAAAAGAAAAAGCAATAGATTTTAAGGGTAAGGCTTACGTCTTGGTAGCAGATAGAGTTTTATATTTTAACGAACAATACCCCGAAGGCAGTATTACCACAGAATTAGTTAGCCCAACTGATAGCGATGATGTAATTATCAAAGCCATAATCAAGCCGAACGAAAAACAAACTTTTACTGGTTACTCACAAGCAACATGGGGCGAAGGTTACATAAACAAAACATCAGCTTTGGAGAATGCGGAGACTTCTGCAGTCGGTCGTGCCTTAGCCTTCATGGGCATTGGAGTCATTGAAAGTATTGCAAGCATAGATGAAATTAAAAAGACAAGTTATGGCGGGAAAAAACCAACTCAAAAAGAATACCAAGCAAAGAATGCAGAGAACAAAGAAAACGGAGTAGACCCATTAGAAGATGACGTAGAATATTAATTATGAAAATATATAAATTTATTGAAACAGTAAAGGCAAAAGACCCAAAAGATAAAATGCCAACTCATTACATCAAGGCAAAAGAAAATCAAGGTGACCAAGAAGGAGAATTTGTTGCTTCACTTTGGGCAAGAACTTGGGAAAAAGACGGAGTAAAGAAAAACTGGCTTTCTGGTGAGATGAAATCTACCTACACAGACCACACAGACACTAGCAAAAGTCGAGAAGGTTATGTGATAGTTAAAGAGAAAGATTTAAACGAATTACTGAAATTAACCAAACAAGAAGAAACAGTTGAAGATGATGTAATAGACGAGTCAAATATTCCATTTTAAAGCCCCTACAAGCCCCAAGGTGAAGAATTGATGAATAAAATGGATAACGATACCAAACAACCTAAAAAACGTACAAATCAGCAAAACAAAGCAGTTCACAAGCTATTTGAAATGCTTAGTAACAACCTGAACGAACTCGGACTCGATGCAAAACTTATCTTAAAAGAAAATTACCAAATTTGGTGGACGCCCGAAATGATAAAAAGAGATTTATGGAAACCACTTCAAAAAGCAATGTTAGGTAAAGAACACACATCAGAATTATTGACTAGCGAAGTTAGCAAAGTATATGATCAACTTGCAAAGATAATCGGTGAAAAGCATGGAGTAGAGATAGATTTTCCTTCGCAACCACAAATTAAAGAATATTTAGAAAGTTTAGAAGAACCAAGATGAAAGCAACAATAAATTATTTAGACAAGGAAATATTAAGAATTTCCAAAAATCTTTTAAATGAAAAAAGATTAGATAAAAAATATCCTATTAAATTTAAAAAAGAAGGAAATACTATTAAATTTATAGGGTTTGATAAACTAAAATGAAAACCAGCCAAAAAGAAATAATTAAATCAAAGTTAGAAAAAGAAGGAGAAGTAACAAATCTCTGGGCGATTCAAAACGGAATGTGGAGACTCGGAGATATTATTTTTAGATTAAGGGGTGAAGGGCTAAACATTGAGACAATATTTATGGAAGAAGGGGTTGGCAAAAATTGTCACTATCGCTTAATAAAAAAAGATACTTTATTTTAGATTAACATTATTCACTAAGTAAAGAAATATGAGTTTAACTTCACCAATACCGCCAAAACTAAGAGAAGAAATGGCGAACGATAAGTTTTACGAGAAATGTTGCATCACTGGACTTTCTAAAAACGCAGTGAAAATAGACTGGCATCACAACTTACAGTTTGGTGGCAAAAGAGTCAATGAAAAATTTTGTATCTTGCCCTTAGCCGATTTTGTTCACCGAAATATTACGAAGCACAAAGAAAAGTGCGACTGGATTATGTTAAACCGAGCAACAGACCAAGAATTAGAAAAGTATTCAAAGGCGATTGACTACAAAAAATTAAGAGAAACATTGAACGCAAAGTATGGAATTTATATTAAAAGGTAATCCTTGCACCACGAACACAGTTTACAGAAGGCATGGGCATATAATGTACATGACCCAAAAGGGAAAAGAGTTAAAAGAAAGTTACCAATGGCAGATAAAATCACAGTACAAAGGTAAACCAAAGACGAACGATATAGATTTACGAGTAGAGTTATTTTTTGGTGATGATAGAAGGCGAGACATAGACAATTATAATAAAATTCTGCTTGACTCACTTTCTGGGATACTTTACGAAGACGATTCACAGATACAATCACTTTTAATAATTAAAAATAAGGACAAGAAAAATCCTAGAATTGAAATACAATTATGAAAAAAACAGATAAACCAAAAGACGAACACGCTCAAGCAATGGCAAAAAAGCGATGGGATAAAATAGGTAAAAAGAAGAGAAGCGATTACGGAAAAATGATGGTAGACGCCCGAATTGCAAAAAAAGCATTGAAAAATAAGGGTGAAGTTATCCCCCCTTTAGATTTGACTCTTAACTAGCGTATGATAGAATTAGTCTATGAAAACATTAATTGCGTGCTGGGTTCTAGGATTTATATTATTAATAATAGTCGCTAATCATTATGGTTTAACTTTATCCTAGCCATGTTCAATCAAAAAAATTGGTCAGTGCAACAAGAAATAGAAAAGCGTGCCCAAAAAGAAAGTTTGGTGGCGTGGGCGGCACAAGACACTTCTCCGATACTGCCAAAGTTTGAAAAATCCGCCAAAGTAGAACTAACCTCTGGCGTATGGAATTTAGTAAAGAATAGTATTTATCAATTTAGACCCTAACCCAATATAATAAATAAAACAATGGAAAAGAAACTTTATAAAATTTTAGTAAATGGTGCATCCTGTCATGGTGGAGATTTAAAATGGTCTTTGCCTAAAAATGGTAATCCAGGAGCATGGCATGAAGTAAAAGGTGATTTAAAAATCTGCGAAAAGGGTATTCATTTAACTACTGAAAGATTTAAGTGGTATAAATGGGGTTGTTCTGTTTATGAAGCAGAGGCAGAGGATATTATTTCTTGGGAAGAAGATAAGTGTGTAGCAAGGAAAGTTAGACTACTCAAAGAAGTAAAACACCCTAAATGGTGGACTGATTGTGAAGGATGGATTGCTACTTTAAAAGATATTGCTTGGTTAAAACCAGACGGTAAACCTAAAAAGGAATGGAAACTTTTTGAAACGAGGGGTGCCGCTAAGAATGCCGCTATGGATGCCGCTAGGGATGTCTCTAGGGATACCGCTGGGAATGCCGCTTGGGCTGCCGTTTGGACTGCCGCTTGGGATGCCGCTGGGGATGCCGCTTGGGTTGCCGCTTGGGATGCCGCTGGGGATGCCGCTGGGAATGCCGCTAGGGATACCGCTAGGGATGCCGCTTGGGTTGCCGCTTGGGATGCCGCTGGGGCTGCCGCTGGGGATGCCGCTGGGGCTGCCGCTTGGGATACCGCTAGGGCTGCCGCTTGGGATACCGCTGGGGCTGCCGCTGGGGATGCCGCTGGGGATGCCGCTTGGGATACCGCTTTATACACTAGAGGAATATTTATTTGCGATGGATTACCACTTGCAGAAAAACATAAAACTCATATTAAAAAAAGAATGGAAGTGTGGCAAAAAGGCTATGGTCTATGGGGAGATATAAATGGTGTGTTCTATGTCTATAAAAAAGTATAAAACTATGAAAACACAATTTGATTATGAGTATGTTCCTAAAAAAGAAGATTTAATGAAACAGATTGACGAATGTGAGGGAAAACATACACAACAAGCAATCTACAGCACCTTTCATTCGGCATTAACACAAGTTTGCTTTGGTTGTAAGAAAATTAGAAGTAGTATTAAAAGATAATCCACTCGTAGAAGCGTTAAATATCTGCGGAATATAAAATATGGACAAAGACATAGTAAAAATTAAAGAAGCAGTGCTTATATTGGCTGATTACTTGCTTGATAAAAATACCGCAGAAGAAGTTAGAACTATTAAAGAAATTCTTAATCCTAAATTCTGTAATATTTCAACATGTAATTCACCAGAACCGCATTTTCATTGTTCAGAATGTGCTAGTAAAAACGGTCATCATGCCGAGCAATGTAAATATAAAATAGCTACAACGAGAACTTACTAACTAACCCAACACCCCCATGAAAAACCCATCAACAATGCACCAGAATATAAAAATGATATTCAAATGTATGGATTATCAAATTTAGGAAAGGTTTATTGGTATAATGAGGCAAACGATAAATGGGAAAGGCACGCAAGAGCATTATCAGTTCAAGAAAAAGATTAAAATCTAATGTCCTCCCAGCTCGCAAGCTGGAAGAAGGAAAATGAAAATAGCACACATGATAGCAGGTTCATTATTTACAATATCTTTAATAAGTTGGGGAGTTTTACTATGGTATCATTTTCCTGACACAAGTATATTCAGTTTTATTGCTCCCGCCATTTTATGTTTTGCGATAGGAGTTGTAATAGAATTGCTAAATTATTAAATTAACATAGAAGAATAAGGAGTTATGAAAACAGAAGAATTTTATAGAAAATATGCCAATTTACCACTACCCCAAAGATTAGCTTTGATTGGTGGAACGATTAACGACCCTCTTACGCCAAGTTTTATTTACGAAAGAGTTAAAGCGATAGACGACAAAATCCGCCCTAATATAATTGAAAGAGATAATTTAATTAAAGTGTTTGAGAAATTTTTATCAACCAATAACAAATAAAATGAAAACAAAAATTGAAATTGAAATTGAAAGAACTAATAAAACAATAGCTGGATTAGTGAACGCTATGGGTGATAAAGGATTTGAAGGAATTGTTGAAAAATTTACAATAAGTGGAGTATCACAAAAAGCAGACGAATGGGCAACACTAGAAAGAAAAGAAGCATTTGAAAAGAAATTAAACGAGCAAGATGAGAATTTTTCTTATAAAGTTTTAGCAATTAAAAAAGTAATTTAACCTAACTCACATATCTGTGGAATTAGAGAATGAGAGAAGAAATTATACAAGGCGACTGTCTAGAAGTAATGAAAGATATTCCAGACAAAAGTATAGATATGATACTTTGCGATTTACCGTATGGAACTACTGCGTGTAAATGGGACACCATAATCCCCTTTGAGCCACTTTGGAAAGAATACAAAAGGATAATCAAAGATAACGGGGCGATAGTTTTGACAGCAAGCCAGCCTTTTACGAGTGCTTTGGTGATGAGCAATCCTGATATGTTTAAGTATACTTGGTATTGGATAAAAGACAAACCTTCTAATTTTTTAATGGGGAAAAAACAACCCTTGCGATATGTGGAAGAATGTTTAGTTTTCTCAAAAGGAATACCACTCTATAATCCACAAATGCAACAACGAGAAGAAAAAGATAAACGGAAAAATAAACTTACAAGTTCTTTTACTAAAATAAAACACAATGGGGAAAGTGAAATAAATCCAAAACATCAAGAAAGATTGAAAAGTGGGAATAGTGAATTTATATATCCAAGAAATTATCAAAAGTTTAACAATAGAACAAATGGACTCCACCCCACACAAAAACCCGTAGCTCTGTTTGAATACCTCATCAAAACCTACACCAACGAAGGAGATTTAGTTTTAGATAACGCGGCGGGGAGTTTTACCACCGCTATCGCCTGTGAAATGTTAAAACGAAATTGGATATGTATTGAAAAAGAGAAAGAGTATTGCGATATAGGGCAAAAAAGGTTAGACGCTTATCGGGATTAAAATAAATTATTTAATAGATTAAAGAAATATAATATGGAAACAGAAACTGAAGTAAAGCCGAATTTTAGATGGAGATGTTTCTTTTTTGGACACTTAAAAGAAATATTTGGAATAAAATCACAATCTGGTCGTTGTGTAAGATGTGGTAAAAAAGTTTATCATTAGCAATAGGAAAGATAAAAGTATGTTTAATCAAATCAAATGGGCATATCAAAGAGTAAAAAGAGGTTATGACGACAGAATATTCTGGGAATTTGATAGTTATTTCATGAAATTTATACCAGCATTAAAGAAATTCTGCCAAAAAGAATTAGCCGACACAAGATTGATGGAAAATAATCCGTTAAGAAAAGAAGTATTCACTGAAACCTTGCGACTTATTGATGAATTTGAAAAAATGCCCGATGAAAACTTTTACGATTACGAAAACGAAGAAACAAAATTATGGTCGTATTTTGGAAAGAACATAGGTATTTATTGGAATTAAATAGGAAAGATAAAATTATGATAGAAAAATTAGGAGCACAAATATATTTAGACAATGGAAATGTTATTTCAAGACCTCCAAATATGGAAGAAACAATTAAAAAAATCAACGAAATAATAGATTTTATCAACTCTAAGAATAACAAAGATGAATAAACAAGAAGAAAATATAGTGAACGCAATAGAAGCACTGCAAAAACATTGTTGGTCTACTTCTGATATTAGAGAAAAAGTAAATGCTTCTACCCCAGCACCAGTTAAAGAGTGCGAACATACACCACTCATAGTTTCTTATCATTGTTTCGATTGCCAAGAGAGTGTGCCAGCACCAGTTAAAGAAGAATCCTTCTCCGACTTCATACGTGCTAAAAACTCTCCAGAAAAAGAAAAGATAATGATGGATGTAATTAAAGCGGCGAACCAAGAGCAGAAAGATTTGATGGCTAAACAAGTTGATACACAGGAGTGGTGGGAGAGGACAATAGATGAAGCTGCCAATGAAAATATGGATAATTCCTTTTTGGAACCAATTAGTAAAACTGGAGCAGAAGTATTGAAAGGATTTATCGGAAGTATCATCGCTGAAACCAAGATAAAGACAGTGGAGGAGATGATACAGAAAATAAATAAATTACTAATACCACAGGCATATAAAGATAAAAACCAAACAATGTGGAACACAGCAATTAAAGAAGTTATCAAACTCTTAGAAAGTAATGAATAAATAGTATGGAAACTACAATTACAAAATCAAATAGCGAAACAGATACAACCCTACTTACTCCAACAACTATTAGCGAAACAAAAACAAAAAAACCAGAAGATTATACAGACCGAGAAAGAATCGAAATTGGTATTATCGAAATAAAAGGTAAAGACACAAAGTTAAAAGATTTTGTGCAACTTTCAGCAGAAAAACAAAGTGAACTTTACACTAAAACTGTTAATTGGGTTAAATCATTACAAGATAAAA
>Ga0302191_10001039_pt1 | contig 17862 bp, 18 predicted proteins | sample II_Bog_E3_1_FD_198775 | JGI IMG/M metagenome (GOLD analysis project Ga0302191, IMG submission 198775) | Peat permafrost microbial communities from Stordalen Mire near Abisko, Sweden - II_Bog_E3_1 | ecosystem: Environmental > Terrestrial > Soil > Wetlands > Peat | place: Sweden: Abisko...
TATATGAAAAGTAACTACCGCTAGAAGCAAGCCGACGGTTTATATGTAAAGTTGTTTAAAAGATTTGGTATTTGGGAAGGATAATCTCAATTATCAGTAATAGAGATAATAAAGTATTTAGGTGAACCATTTAAGACTAAAGAGAACATAGATTTCTTCATTGGAACTTTCCTGACTTACAATTTTGAGTATTGCAAAGATGAAAGAAGTTTACTCTTACTTCTTTCGTAGGTAGTTCAAATAGTGGATAATATAGAGCCTATTATGCAGCAGGCTATCAAAAGCAATGTTTTTTCGAAGCTAGTTACATTCATCCGCAATCTCAGAAAGGACAAAGAGTCAGAAATAAGAGTGTCAAAAGTGATGAAAAGAATTTTACTCTAAAATAGTGGTAGCAACAGTTCTTTCCAAAAGGTGTTCCTCAATCAACTAAATAATCAAGTCGTCAATAGTGGATTCTTTGAGTGTTCCATGTTGATTCTAGAAAAAAACATTTGCTATAACAACATAATATCTTCTTCCTTGCTTTAAAATTTAAAAATACTGAAATTGTTTAAAAGACTGACTCCCTATCATCAATATCTAAGTGAAAACTATAGTGATAAACCAAGTCTGGAAAAATATATCAACCCCATTCTAGCATTTAAGCCAGAGGTAGACTAAATCACTCAACCCACCAATAATCCCAGTAGCCACCAGCATGATCTTTAAGAAGAAATGGAAGAAAATTATTTGCTAACGGAAAACGTTGAAGAAGCAGGCTCTGTCAAAATTAATTAATAAACCAATGTTCAGCTGAATGAACTCAAGCGAATAAGAGAAGAGATAAAAATGGAGGAGCAAATCCGTGAAGAAGAAGAACTTAAAGGCATCTAGCGTCTCTCAAAAAAGATAAAAATTGAGGAGATGCCAGCAATAAAATTGGAAATCAATCTATCGTTTGATGATTTCATTGAGGGAAATTAGTGATACCATCATATATTACTTTTTTCCAATTTTCTCAAATCTTCAATTTTTTAACAAAATTAAAATTAAATGTTCATCACTTCAATATTGATTAAAAATCTTATAATATAAGAGATGATGAACTTATATCGCATTCTTTACTGACAAATAATTCCTTGATTGTTTGATGATAATAATGATCAATTAAACTTCAAGATTTTTGACAAAGTTATGATAGAGTCTCAAGATCTGCTTCTATCTTAGGCATATAAGTGGCTCGGATGGCAGATCCACGAATGTAGATACCGTTAGTCATTCCCGCGAACTGAGGCGGTAGCTTATTAAGTTGAGCAGAATCAGGGTGGATATACATACACATATTGTTGTCAATAAAAGAGAGCTTTCCTGTAATAGTGACGTTGCTTTTAAGTTAAATATCTATGCTGCACTAATTCTCGATTAGACTGCGAAAATAGGCGAGGAAAAGGTTCTGTATAATCCAAATGGTACCGATTTTTATATAGTTTGTGCCATATTATATAATAATCAACATGCTGGGTTAATAGTCATCAATATTTCCAAAACAAATCAAACTTGATGATTATGCTGATTTCGTTGAAGGCAACATCATACGTATTCTTTAAACAAGCAACATCTTGATCGGTTCAGGCTCACGCACTTCTAATGTTGTACTTGCTATGATAAATAGGCTATTGTAGTTGCCAAGGCTTTGCATTATCTTTCGGATGAGGGAATATTTCCTCTAAAGAATAAAAATATTTTGTAATTGGGTTCCGGTGTCGGATTTTTAGGAATATATCTAGCCTGTCTTGGCAATAATGTGACTATAGGGGATGTTCCTTCGATCAGAGATTTAGCTGAGAGAAATATTGGTCTCAATAAGGGCATGATTAAAGGAAAAATCGATTTTATTGTAGCCAATTGGTATTAATTAGTAGCTAACTTAGGAAACATTAAGTATGTACTGTAAAATGCCAAGAAATGTCAGAAACTCAATCAAGCAATTCTTCTGGACAACGTTAAGAGTGCTTAAAACATCTCATAGATAACGTTGATTTAACAATATTCTGCGAGTGTGGAGGGTTGAGCGATTTGCAATATCATTTGAAGTGGATGGGGCGACAGGGAACAATTATGTGCTTTATGGAAAGATAATTCGGAATGACTGAGGATTTTCTTTCCTCTCGCTGTTTGTAAGAATATTTGCTTGAGGCTGAATTATAATATTAAAGATTATAACCGTACCACCCGGACTACGTGGATGAGAGGATATGTATCTATCATATTTGGAAATGATTTTACTTTGAATTGATTTGATCAAATTGAGTCCAATGATGATTATAACAACAAAAGGACATCATTTAAAGATTAATATTATCTTTTCTACTCTTTATAAATTTGTTTTTCCTGATAAAATAGAACAAATTTTAATTATGTTGCTAATAATAATCATGTTTTTATAAATACTCTAAATTAGAATATCTGTAATATCTATTTTCAAATTGAAATTTAAATAATAGATATTAAGCTGTTGAAAATTAATTATCATTTATAATCATTGACATATCTTATGGCTGAGGGACCAATTGATGTTGTGGCTTTTGTCAGAATTCTGGTTGATAAAGTACCAGAAGCCATTCCTCATGTTAAAGTTCTTATGGAACAAAGCCGCTTAGAGCCAGGAGTGACCAGATATGATGTTTATGCCGACATCAAGGAACCAGGAACCTACGTTTTTTTGGAGACCTATGATTCACTTGACGTTCTTAAGAAGCACCAGGGGACTGAGCATTTCAAGAAGACCATTGAGACCTGCACACCTTGGTTCTCTGCTCCAGTCGAAATCCGTGTCTTAAAGAAAGCTTTATGATCACATCTCATCATATATCTCTAACCTTCGTAAAAGCAAAATTATCAAAATTATCTAAATTTAACTTTGTTCAAAGTTATCAGTCCTTTTATATTATGATAGATCTACTATTGAGAATGTATTGAACTACTCCATTATTTAAAGATTAAATGATACACTATAAAGAGATTATTTATAAAATATAAGCAAGATGAAATTGATAATCATCTTCCTCATTTTTTATGGAGTTTTTGAATCTGAATAGCCAGACTCGGATTTTTTTGTTTTATGGTATCATAGACTGAGTCATACTTGTATTTATACTGTTGATACTATTCTCGCATTAAATTATACCGATATTGGATTGATTTTTGAACTTGTTCTTCTGAGGCCTTTACAAAGTTGAACTCCATAATATTATCATCTTTAAATTCTGACTTGCGGATGAGGTCTAGTTTGCCTTATGATTCTGAAAAAATAGTAAAAGTAGCCAAATAATTATCACTCGAGCTGAGACGGCCTAGATTTTTGAGTATAAACTCAGGGTATTCCCTAAACTAAATAAAAAAGTTTTGGTTGGCTTTGATGCGTTTAAATTCCCAATCGTTACATTCAAATACAAAGTTAAAATAAATTTCTGTATCGCTGGTGAGCTAGATTTTAATGTTTTTGGCGAACTCATGTTCATACTCTACCATTACTTTGACGCGAAGCTGCTCAGGCTCCTTCAAAGTTTGGACAACTTCAGGTTTCTATTGAATTTTGATGAGAAAGGAGTGCTCTTCGCAATATATTATCTGGCTTGACTCGCTCAAGAATGGATCCTGTAGAGCCTCAGTAGGCTAAATATGTATTTCCATGATCGATTTTTCCAAGGTCTTATCCATATTTTATTATTTTATTATTGTAGTTATTTAATGATTCAACAATTTCAAATTCTCTAATAAATATGTTTCCTTGTTGAAGCAATTCGAAACCGCGAAAATAATATTTGATATGGCTTTTAATCGGAGTACGTAACTCCACTCAAGAAGACGTACTTCCAACAAATCCATGTTTCGATGGTTATCCAATCATTTTTTCTCATCTTCTTTCTTTGATTTACTCTTCTTTTATTTGTCACTCTATTTGTTGCTCACTGAAGAGGAAGATTTTGACTACGAAGATGAGGAGGAAGAGGATGAAGAACTTGATGAGGACGGACTAAATCATATGTGTGTTACCTTCTTCTTCTCTTTTTACTTCTGCTCTGGTCTCGGTCTCTTCTATCTCTGTTGTCTCGACTGCGACTTCTTGATCTATTTCCCGCTCCTCCTCCCCGCTTTTTCCCTGAAGGTTAAACTATGAGCCTAAATCCTTCTACTTTCTTATCATTCATCTATTTAACAGCCGTCTCCGCATCATAATAATCTTCGAATTCCTTGGTAATGAAATCTGTACAATGAAGGCATAGGGTCCCTTATATTGAATACATACAATCTTTCCAAATTCTCTGAACCATCTCTTGAGATCATCTTTAGTGGTATCCTTTCCAAATCCTTTAACGTAAACTTCAGGATTTTTAACCCTCGTGGACATTAGCAAAAATTGAATATTTTATAAGTGGTTTAATCAAATCAAATTTTTGACTCTTATATAAATTTAATCAATTATTTAAGATTACTACGCCAAACTATTTTTATATAAATTTAAGGTTAAGAATCATTAGATATTCCCTTTCCATAAGTTCATTTTTATACGAGAATTTTTAAAGAAAAGGGCGCTCCCATTGGGGTAAAAAGATCGACTGGACCATCCACACAAGTTTAAATTTTATTATTTATCTTTAATTGTTGTGGCAATAAAACTGTCTTTGCTTTTTAATTTCAAATTACTTTCGTTAAATCTGATTTTATCCATCTTTTTCTCATCTCTTCTTTTATTAGAAATACAATAAGGCTTCTTTTGAAAAAAAGGCCCTTTCTACTTCAGTCTAACACCATTATTTTAATGTTTAAATTTTATCGAATTACAATTTTATTGAGATAAGTTTTTAGAATTTGACAATCCTTGAACACAAAAATTATGTTGCTCATCTTTTATTTCGCTGATGATAGATTTAAGCTCACTATTAAAAAACTTTTTTTATTCGATTTGCCGAATATGCAGTCCTCTCTCAGAGTTTAAAATGGAACTTCTGAAAATAGCATTGTCAGCCTCAGTTTTAAATTTCACTGATGTGGGCTAAACACTAAATTTCTTCTTTAAACTAAACATATATTTTGTCCCATCTTTTTGAATTTATTTAGATTGATATCTCTCAGACTATTGTTATTTTGGCTGAAATTTTATTAAACTTCGTCTCTTCATGCTTTACTATTTATACTGTTTGTATCCTATTGACTGCGATTTCTTCTGTCTGGATAATATGCATGATAAACTATTAATGTTATCGAATTTGGAGTGGATTTTGCCTGATCGCTCAGTTTTTAGTATGGATTATTTCCCTATTTCAGGGTTTATTTATCTCTAGTCAGTTTTGATCTTTGAATGCCTTTTTAGTATAAACAAATTTTTAAAGGGAATTGGTTAAATCAACTTTTAGCCTCGAATAATTTGCAGCAGAAGATTATTCATGTGATAAAATTTATATAAATTTACTGAAATATTAAATTATATCAAAAGCAATGCAACTCAGTAGCATTGACGTGTCAATATTTACAATATAAAAAATATACAAATAATCTGAAAATGATGCAAAAATAATTATTGAGAACTTATAATAGAGTTAATTCTATATTCCAAACCAAAGACGAATTCCTTCTTCAATATCAAAGTAAAATTTCAAAATAAAGAATTCAATTCCTTTTAAGCGCATTAGTAAAATTGAATATTAAACTATCTTATATAAGATTTATTTAAGTGAATCATTGAATCACTTTATAAGTGTATAAAGGATTATCAACTCTTAAAACATCTTTAAGGTTATATTAACTCATTAAAATAATTCTAGAACAAAATGCAGGATAATTCAATGTTTAAAGTTGTGTTGAAGTTACAGCATCTGCAGGTACGGCTGCGTTAGTGTGAAGCAGATATTTTTATCAAGAAGAAGAAGGAAACTGTGACTCTTTGCAATCGGTGTAAGATAGTCAACGGAATTGCCCCCATTAATATCACCACAGAATTATTTCTTGATTCTGATGATCCAGCCTTTCAAATTCAAGTTGTACTCTTCCTAGGTAACTAAAAAAAATTTGGAGGTGAAACCCTTCTACGCATATTCGAGTGGTAACCAAATATTTTTCACCATACAATATCACAACTCAACAACTCTCCAGATCCTCACTCCAATATCGCTTTCGATTTCTATTATTTTAAGCACACTTCAAAACTCAATCAACAACCTATCTTCCTGGAGCAAGAAAAACTTCAGGAGGAGTATAGGGAAATAGAAAGGGGCAATCGAAACTTATAGCACGAGAAGCAAGAGCTATAAAAAGAAGTAAAGACTTGGATGCAAAAAAACTAGGAGTTGAAGCAAAATCAGACTGAGATGATTGCTGAGATGGAGGAATTATAGCAAAATCATCAAGAGAGAATTAATAAAGGATAAGAAGATATGAACCAAACTAACTTAGAGTATGCAGCTTCGAATTAAAAGAAGCAAGAATTAATGAGGCTCGTCGAACAAATAAGAAAATCACCCCACCATTGCCCTTGATACATTTTGGTTATTATTAATAAAAAAGGAAAAGAAATCAAACAAATACTTGATGATTCCACATCGAATATATCAATACTAAATCGAAGTAATTATCTTCAAATTTAAATTTAATGAGCTGCTTGTAAAAATGAGCCATTTCTTGCATTCATATTCATGAATGCAATCTAAGTAGTTTTATTTAAAATAAAAACAATATATATCCTAATAATCAAAAGTTAATCTCCGAGGGAAACTGAGGGTTCTCCAGCTGCAGAAATCGCACAGTTTTAATCATATTTCTGTTGAGCTACGACTCCGATAAATTAATAAATGAACCATTTTCCTGCAAAGAATGGTCTTCCATCAAAGCAGCACATTTCGAGATAGGCTCGCCTAATTAGTCTTTAATCTATGGATGACTATTTTCCACCTTCTTCAGAAGTGACACTATCTCTTTCATAGAGGTTTGTATAAAGCTGCGATATTCAGTAAGAGGAATGTTCCTATCTGAAAGTTGAAGATCAATGCTGATGCTATCAGATCTATCTCTGTCTGATAATTCTTCAAGGGTGGGAGTGGTGGTATTTTTCTTCGATTTTTTATTGGTATTTCGCTTGATTTTAATAAGTTCTTTGATCTGTCCGCGGCGAAAATTTTAATTTCTAAAATACATATAGTTTTTTTCTTTGACAAGCTTGACGATTTTGTTGAATTTATACATGTTGAGCTGTCTCACAAAGGAAGTTAAATGTCTATGCCTGAAAAAGTGCGGCAATACTTTGTCCTCCAGTCGTTTGGGTTGTTTTATCAGTATCTCATTATCTCCACTCCAGCAAATATAGTCGCTGTATTCGGGTAACTGAATATAAGTGTATGTACTTATAATATGTGATAGAGCTTTATTACAAACTCTGGGATTTGGTCTTTGAAGGATTCGAATTCTGAAATAAGAATTTCCATGAACTAACTATATACTACTATTTTAATAAATAGGACGACTTCACATAAGTTCAATTTTTGGCCATAGGAAGTATTAAGCCAATTGTAAATTATTAACAAAGAAAAAACAACTTCCGAAGACCCAATACTAAAAGGAATATTATAAAAGAAGTCAATAAATTAAGATTATTTTAACATTAAATATGGTTAATTTGTAAAATTGATTTTTGTTTCCCAATTTATTCATCATTTTAATTCTTGCTGTTCTTGTTTTGATTGTTATGTTTGATTTTTGATTTTGTTATTCCTGTATATATTGTATTTTTATTTATTTGGCTCATAATATATCGATAGTTTATATATTGTAATTATAGTTTTCATATTTCATTGGGTATAATATATTTTTAGCCCTTCGCACAATTAATAAAGTTAGTTATGAAGGCATCCAAATATAAATCTTAAAATCATTTCTATGTTCAATAGTATGATTAAGTAGGGCTACTCCCAAAACAAATTAACCTCAAATCTAATCTTGCCCTCACCTATAGATAAAAAATAAAAAATTCAAGAAACATGCTGAAGACAAGAAAAGGAAATACCATAAGCACCAAGAAAGTTTTGCTATATCTTCTCGGCTTTGGAATTTTAGGCCTCATCATCATAATGGATTTAGGGGGACATATCGGTTTAAACATCAAACGTCGTTCAGATTTTCTCGACAATTTAGAACATATGAAGGTATAACGTAAACATGATAAAGAGAATATTATCGATATGAGTCTTGATAATGCTAAAAGATATCAAATTAGTCGTACAGAAGATCCACAATTAATGCTGCCCAATTTTGTCAAAGTCAGTGATATAATATTAAGATAGCATGTTAAATAAACAATAACTTAAAAAAATAATTAACAGAACAAAGAGACAAATGGATTAGGATCGAACAGCGGATACTTATCAACTACTTTTCAAACACCAACTCAATAAGGCTATACTGGTCCAGTTATAAAACCCTCTACATTTGATACGACAAACCTTGTTAAATAAGCTCTTTCTATACCATAAACTGTATCCTCAATCAATGCCAATATTCGGAATAGGCCTCTCCCTCCAGTCAATGCTAATATTCCAATCCAAAGAAAAACATTTAAAAATAGTTAGACAGCAGGTGTAAATATGGTGCAAAAAGAAAACGCCAAACAGTGGAGGTCACTGGTGAACTAGGATTTCACTATTAACAGTGAGTTGGCCCAAGCCGAACGCTAGTATTATATAGAAAAACATAAAATTCTTGATTACAGCGAGCTTCCCTTCTGTATCGTTGTTCCAACCTTTAACAACGCTCAGAACAACAGGTATCTCAACAACATTCGCTCCATTCTTATGCAAGAGTACAACAACTATCACATTGTCGTCATTGATGACGCCTCTACCGACAAAACTGGAAAATTAATTAGTGATTTTTTGGGTAGTCAAAACAAAGTACCAAGTAACAGGTATCAGATTATCACAAACACTGAGCAGAAGATGGCCATGTATAACCTGCGAAGGGCAGCTATGGAATTCTGCCAGCCCCAGGAAATATTTATGATTGTCGACGGCGACGATGAGCTGCTTGGAAGACAGGTTTTGCATTTATTCAACGCTGTCTTTCAGAAAAACTAAGCCTGGTTTGTGTACTCTAATTTTTTGGGTTCCAGCGGAAATATCGGATATTCTCGCGCATTTCCAGCTTATACGATAGAAGACAATAGTTATAGAAAGTATCCTTTTGTAACTAGCCATTTGCGTGCTTACTATACTCAACTTTTTAGAAACATAAAAGAAGAGGACCTAAAAGATGAGAATGGTGATTATTTTCGTGCTGCCAATGACGTAGCTACCTGCATTCCGATCCTCGAGCAATCTCATAAAAGAGTGTTGTACTTACCAGAGTTAGCCTACCTTTACAACTCGAACACAGGTTTGAACAATCATATTGTTCGTCTAAGTGAACAAAAAGGAAATGATCGCAAAATTAGAAAAAAACCAAGTTATTCTGAGTTGACTACTTTAATGTCTTTCCAATGATTCTGCATTTTAAAATTTCTGTCATCTAAATATAATCTAAATTTGATTATTTTTTGTCTCAATTATCTTAGATTTATTCCAATATGTTTATGTTCTATAATTAGTTAACTTTTCATTATTTTTTATTGCTGGATTTTTTCTTTTTTGTCCTGCCTAATTTTCAATTTGAATTTGCGTAAAATGACAAAATTTCTATTTACATTGTCCTTTTAAACTGATAGAATTTTATCTATATCACGGTTTACACTCATGATGAGATATTTGAACCATTTCTGCTTTGATTTGCAGAGCTGTTAGCACCAGATTATATTATGAAATGAATAGTAGTTTCATATTATTTTAAAGATGGCTACGAGTGCAGACGATGGATTTTTAATATACGACGCTGAATGGGTCGAAGTATCATAGGAACAGTTACTCAAAAATCGAGAAGTATACAAGAAGACTTCAATTTTTAATCCTATTGCAGCCTCCACCCTTGATCCCCGTGACCAAGAACTTCTCAACAAAATGTTTGAACCTTATGTCTTTTAAACAGATGGAAAGTTCTATCGACTCAATGTGAGTCGTGCAGAGACTAGTCGAGCATAGTTGGAAGAACTTGAACGTTCTTTTGATGCTAAACTCATCGAAAAACAAGCAAGAAAGAGTGGTATTTGCCCTATCCGCGAGGCGATGCACAACGAATTATTCGATGAGATTATTAGGCAAGCTACAGTAAATTTGCCTGAGCGGGGCATTCTGCTGATGCGAGTTCGTGATAATCTCAAGATGACTTTCGCTGCCTACCAAATTCTATATGAGGGAAGTCTTGTGTTCGGCAATCGAAAAGCTCATGTTGCCGAAGTGGGAATTTCTGACCTCGAAAATAAGATATAAAAACTACGAAAGCGTAAGATTTAGCTTTAAAATCAGGTATTATTTTTCCTATTAAGCGAATCCTACTTGAAAATGAGTTATCTGGAGTACAGCAAGGCTTTCGCGAGATTAAGGTGATTGAGGAAAAGGCACGCACTGATGAACTTCTCTATTTTAGCGAGCAAACTAAGCGCCTGGAGGACTATCTCAACGGCATCTATGGGGACTGATCGAGGCAGATACATTTGCATGAGCAGATATATTCACATATGACTAATGCATTGAATGAATAAATAAGATTAAAATCGCATCATCACTCCCGTGATTCAGACATACGTATCATCAGTCGTCGAGTTTAAGTGGTTATTTCGAGTTCGCTTGCAAAGATAATAGGAGTCGATGGCATTTACATTATATCTTTCTTTGATGGAGTTTGAAGTTAACTGCGCTCTTTGGGTTTTTGACGATTAGTGGATTTATTTACCCTGTTTAAGCTTTTTTTGACCACTCCGAGCGCTATGTCCCTCTTCTTATTGGCTAGGTTGTTATTACGGTCATCTACCTCCTTTTTATAAACTTCCTCGAATTCGAAGTCGTTCTTGTTGGATGTATTCTTGTAGTCACAGAAGAACCGTCTGAGGTATATTTGATTAAGAGTGTCGCGCTGCGGATAATGCTTTGAACAGCTGAGGCGCGCACTCAGCGAATGATAGTTGCGCACAAGTTAAAAGTGAACTCCATTTAAATAAGCGCATATAGGATGAAAATGTTCTCCACATTTTTACTCGCATCCGAACTTCATTCCTGTTTCTTTAAGACAAAATGAGCAGGAGGTTGTGTTGATTTCGTTGTCAACCACTTTCGAAAGAATAGCTTCATGTGTTAGGGAATTCTTGAACTTTATCTAGTAATTTATTATCTCGACTGAGTAACTATTTAAATACCAAGGTCAAACAGCACCAAGCAGGTGATGTGATAGAAGTGCCCGCCTAATTTACGCATTGGAAAATTAAGCTTGTAGCAAATTTGGCAGACGGGTTTCTTGATGGTCCTGGGATTTTATTTATCATTGTTGCTATTTTCTTTTAGGAAAATGCAAACCTCACAAAAAAAATGCTATTCTGGCTCTATTTCAGGTACACCATAGCAGGCCTGATGAAAACTGGTATTGCACCCATCGCAGTAGATCACCTTATTATTGTCATTACTCTCAGTACAGAAACAGATTTTGCAATCAGTTTCGAATAGACACTTCAACTGCTCAATTTTTGTACCTCTCTTCTTTCGCTGCTATTACTTGATGCCTATTTCTTTTCTGTTGAGATTTTGTAAAGCCTATTATAGCATCTATTAGGTTTTGTCGCCATGCCCACGCTTGAAGTAAAGGAGTACCTCGGTCATTCTCAATTCCTTTTTAATTTGATCCACCTAAAACTATATCTATGATGATTGGTCTGGAAGTTGCACAATTCTTGCTCTCATCTGGTCCCAGTTCAGTACATTGATTTTATTTGTTTCGCGCAATTCTGAAGTCCACAGCTCCAGCTCTCGATCGACATCTTATTTTATTTGTGCTTTTTTGACCTCGAAATCAAGTACTTTTTTTATGACATCTTGCCTATCCTCCAAATCGACAAGCTCGAGCTCCAGTATTCCTAAAAGATTTTCATCAAGCTAAACTTATTCCTCGCTACGCACTCTAAAGCTAGAAAGATGCAAATTTTTGTCAATTTGAACCTATTCGAATTGCCGACTCTCCTAATACTCTTTAAAACTGAAGACAGCCAGTTAATAGTTCTAATAATCGTCAAGTTTCACCTCTCTCCGAAATAATACTTTGAGGAGAGATGGGTTAAGAAGTGTGGATTGTAATGGTTACACCTCTTCCTGAAAGTAGGAGATGAGTTTGCGAGAGGGATGTTTTAGTTCAAGTAAGTCTTCCGAGGTGGTCCGTTAGAAAATATTTCTAACATCAATGGGGTCCATGTTGCGGAAAAAGCGATAGTCTGTTTTATTCCACCAATTAGTTCCCCTGTCGAGTCTATATTAATGTTGTATATACACATTCTCTTGATATCCCTCCTCATCTGAGTTGACTGGCGATTAAACAAATTTGCTGGATGCATGCCTATGCTGGATATGGATCTACCTACCTCTCTAAGATTGTTCCTGCGTTATCCTTCTTTGCCAATTTTTAGCCTTCTCTTGTTAGGGACCTGAAATTCGTCCACATTTCTTTTCCCCATTAAAATTAATATATCTGCATCGCGCCAATTATCGGGTTTTATCTCACCACAGACAGAAACAGAAATGCACAAGCATCTTTCTGAACATAGTTACGGAAGGGCAATCAGCCTTGAATTTGATAGCTGACATCTGTGAAAAACAGTTAAAATGGTATAATATCAAGGATTTACACCCAGAGGGAAGGCAGCCATCAATGGAGATACTGGCTTTGATTTGTAACGTTGCAGAGGCGTACTGTTGCTGAGTCGGTTTAGCATCTACAGTAAACTCGACTATTGTTTCTTTTTTTGATTTTTCTTTGTTATTCGCATCTTATTCTTTAAGTTTTCCTGGAAGTAGTTTAAGTTTTGGACATTTTTATGCTCTTCTTTAAATTCAGTCCCGTTTTGATCTTCGAGACTAATGTTCTTTAGATGGACTTTTACAGCCAATTATTGACTTGGATGATCTATTAATTGTTCCTGATGCTTATGTATTTCACTCTTCTTTGTTTTGACTTTGAACTGTGGTTTAAACACATAGCTGTTTGTCAAAATTTCAACTTCATCCACATCTTTGTTCTCATCTTTATTTTAATTTTTTTGATCGCAGATTATTTTTTCCACTCGGCTGATTCTTCTAAATGGAGAATTGATAATTTATTTTAGTTTAAACTTATAATCACTATTTTTTATTGTTGGACCTCGCTTTAAACTTGTACTAAATCGGACAGGCAGTGTCGAATAGGGATTATAACCCACAGTATAGGTTTGCATGAACAAACTGTCATTTATTGATCTTTTGGGTGATAGATTGGGAGTATTGATAGCTAGTCTTGAGTTTTGTTGACTCATTATTTAATTTGTGCCGTTCATGATGGAATAATTAATCAGTTTATAAAAACGCTGCTAGTAATGATAAAATGAATAGCTTCTATCAAATTAAATTCACATCCAACATCATTTTTTAGTAAAAACTGAACTCGTTGGCTTGTTCATGACTTTGATCTCTTGTCTTAACTTACTTCTGAACTGCGGAGCCATTTTGCGCATCTTTTACTTTAGCTTTTCCCTCTCTGTCATCTTATCTTCCTTTTTTATCATTTTCACCTTGTTCTTGAATTTGATTGTTTCAGCTTCAATTTCGTCGTCTTTACTTCTAGGAAGTAAGGGAATTTATAAATTCTTTTCCATCTTCTCTTGAAAGTAAGCTCTTTACTCCTCGCGTAATATCTTGGTCTGTTTTCTTAGGAATCGATTTAATTAAAAATCTTCTCGGCCTCTTTATTGCATTTCCTCAAGGTTTTTTAATGATTACTCTATTCCTCGATAGGCCAATTTGTCTTGTTGCTAATTTTCCAATTTGGCAAAAGGGTTTTCTTTAAGCTTAGCTTGTGCTTACTCATCTCTTATTCTTGACTCATCTGTGCAATCCTTTGTCTGAAAAATTCTTTTCGCCCCTGATACGTAAATATAATCACAGTTTTCAGGATCCGTTCGGACCACAAAACGTTGTGGACACTGAGGACATTTCATCCTAAACTCATATATTTTGGTAGAATGGAAGTTACCTGTCCAAGTTTTGATGGAGTTAAAACGAACACCTTTAGCCACCATGTTTTGACAGCCCTCACAACGCACATGAAATGGAGTTTAATAGCGTACCTTACTTCCACCAACTCTTTACCCCTCCACCACTACGAAAGGCTTTTCCTCAGGAAAGTCACTCTTACGGAGTACCAATTTTGTGGGATCATAGTTTTTAGGTCTATAAAAATTATCTGCCCTTGCTGCGGCTAAAGTACTCATGGTAAAATATAATTATACAAAGCCTGATCTATAAATGATGTGATGTTAATTCTCAATAAAACAATTTAAAATATTTGAATGAATGCTTAAAAGTATAAGACTCAACATTAATCAGTTCATAAACAAGTTTACCTTTAATAATTAGCAACCATAGTAATAAAAACTAGCAAATTTTTGTTTTAAAATTCAAATGATATGAATGATTAAATATTTTTGAGCTAGCTATAATATGCTATAAAGGAAATATGAAATACGTATGCCAAAACTGCAATTATTGTTGTATCACAGTCAGCCCTCAAGTTCAATTCTGTGGATCTCGATCTGACTGTAACAATCAATCCATATCTTATGCCATGACTGTTGGAATGTGTTTCTTGGTGATCTTTCTTAACGCTTTAGCCCTTTTTCTTCTATATTACAGCTTCAAAGATAGAAAAGTGGGAGTTTAAATAGACAATTAACAGCCAAATGAATAACAGATACAGCAACACAAAAATGCAATAGAACCTCAACAGTCAGAGTAAACTGTTCTCAGAAAAGCTATTTAACAAAATAATAATTAATTAGCTGGAGTTCACAAGTAAATAAGAAAAAAAGAACCAACATGCTCGACATAAACTGAAAGAAGATTTCATTAATTACATTGATAAAGTTGCTACTAGATGTTTATATTGTATTATAGATATTACCCATACTGAAGAAAATTATCATTTTAGTATTCTGCCACAAAATAAATCCAATTAATTCAGTAAATAATTAAAATAATCAATATTATTACCAACCATATGTCAGAGACGAAGAACCAGTTAGCACAATGCTTCGGCAGGAAGAAGAACGCAGTTGCAGTCGCCACTGTCAGAGCAGGCAAAGGTGTCCTCAGAGTCAACGGCTCTCCCATTGAACTCTTGGAACCACAGTCTCTGCGAGTCAAGGTCCTGGAGCCCGTCCTTCTGCTCGGACTCAAGCGATTCCAAAATTTGGACATCAGAATCAGAGTGCGAGGTGGTGGATACGTGGCACAGATATACGCCATCCGTCAGGCGCTGTCGAAGGGAGTGGTTGCCTACTATCAAAAGTACGTCAATGAAACCGAGAAGCGTGAGATTAAGGGTATGCGTACTTCTATTCAGAACTGTTACTGCAATACGACCGTTCCCTCTTAGTGGCTGATCCTCGTCGTTGCGAGCCCAAGAAATATGGTGGACCCGGAGCTAGAGCCAGATACCAAAAGTCCTACAGATGATGAATAGAACCCTATTATTAGCAAGCATCTGAATTTTCAATATTAAGTAAAATGACATCCTTTCTATATTTTCCTACACATATTAGAGTTTATCAAGCAAGATACAATTATAAATACATCATAAAGCTTTTTTAAAAAGTATCAATTGATATTAACCCATAATTTGGATAACAAATAGCTCAAACTTAATTTAAAGTATTTGTAATTTCTGAAGCAAAATAATTTTCAAATCCAGTCGCAAGGCTATTGACATCTGACCGGAAATCTACTATTATCAACAGATATAGGCATAAATAAGGCATAAATATATAAATAATGAGTAGCAACGAGGAGAAGGAAGACAATGAAGATGTTATGATTAACACTCCTGAGGGTTTTGACGCACGTACAATGTGCTATACGCAGCGCTGTTTACCTGGGATACCAATAAGACCAGTCATAAAATCAAACTTGATGCAGAATGTTTGAGAGCCAAATCTACAGAAGGAAACGGCTTTAAAACCACTTTGGGCACAGAAGTGTTTAGTTAAGGAGGGAGGTACTACTTCGAGATCTTCATAAACAAAGGGCAGCTTATCAAGATTGGCATCTGTAGACCGACCATCACCAATTTATAAGAGGCCTTTTCAGATGGAGTTCATGGGTGGGCGATATACAACGGGCAGACTAGGCACAACAGTAACTCAACAGGCCCTAACTATGGTAGTCAGCTTTGTACTGGAGACATAATCGGAGTGGCAGTGGATATGGTGGAGGGAACTCTTGGATATTATCGCAACGATACTTATTGGGGTGTTGCTTTCAAAGATTAGGAGTTGAAGAAAGGAGAATTGGTGGCTGCTGTGTCTCCAATATACAACAACGATACATTTACCCTCCGCAGCATGATCAAGGAGGATTGATCCTCTAAATATACTTGATCTTCATTATAGTAGTTCGCGTCTATAATCACGGCTAGCAATTATTATATTGTCAATGATCAAATTCATTTTAACTCCTCGCTGAATAATATTGATTGAGTTGGGCACATAAAATCTAGAAATGTTAAAAATTAACTGAAATGGAATTCTAGTAACAATCAATATACTTGTAATAATTTCTAAACAGTCAAACTGAGAATTTTAAGGCAAGTTGATTTGTTATCAAAGATAAAAACGATAAATCATACGTAATTTGTATAAATATACATACAATTTACACGACTACACGACTCTCACAATTGAGAGTACTTATAGTTGAGATGCATACCTCCTGAATATTTAATAGTTCTCTAGAGTTAGTACTTGAAGTAAATTGCCTCCATTTATGTCCTAGCCTACAGCTGCAAGTTTCTATGCGATCCGACAACCACTAGGGATCGAGTAATATCCTTGATTCTGTTACCCTTTAGGTAAAATTATACTCCTTATTTTACTACTTTAACTATTGAAGAAAGCTAAATCTTCTTCTCATCTTCTTTATCCAGGGACTTCCAACATAGATATTTTATGTCCTCGGAGAGATACACAAATTTATTGTGAGGATTAGGAGTACCTTCAGAATGTTTTACCATTAAATATCCACGCCGAAGATTCGCTAGAATTTATTGAATAGATTAGGCTTCTGAGCTTTCGTCGCTGCGATGTTTGGAAGGGGATAAACTTGAGTTCCTCAACTTATTTTCGTGCACTTCACTGAGTGCTCGACCTATAAGTTGACGTATTTTAAGCACGCGATCTGTCATTTTGATTGGAACCTGCTTTAATATGCAGGGACGAGATGTGGCAGTACTCATAATTTGGTTGAAATATTTTTATTTAAATATACAGATCAGATTAAGCAAACTGATCAATGAGAAAATATAGACTTTTTTCAGCAAATTCCTTTATGATTTGATAAAATGATGATAGGTTATAAAAGAAATTTTCCTCAATAATATCGTAAATTGATTTGGATAAGTCAATAAATAATATCTGTGTTAACTGATTAAAATCAGTTTTTCATCGATTACGATTTATCCTTAGTTGCACAAGAATACTATTTCCTGTTTCAAATGCTTCTGGAATATATTGATTTATTTTTATAATGTTCAAAATGTATCCAATCGACATAATTGAATCTGCAACAAAGTTAATTTTCCTTCAAATGTTAATTTGACATCATTCTTTTATAAAGATAGTAGTTAATACAATATCTGCGATCATTGTGCGGTATTTGTTTGAAACACATATGGGGTTGG
>Ga0302191_10001044_pt1 | contig 17793 bp, 13 predicted proteins | sample II_Bog_E3_1_FD_198775 | JGI IMG/M metagenome (GOLD analysis project Ga0302191, IMG submission 198775) | Peat permafrost microbial communities from Stordalen Mire near Abisko, Sweden - II_Bog_E3_1 | ecosystem: Environmental > Terrestrial > Soil > Wetlands > Peat | place: Sweden: Abisko...
TGAAGAGCAACCCATCTTTAAAAAAAATAGAACCGAATCATTCTACAAAGATTTTGCACCCTGATCCAGTCAAAAAACCATCTTGCTTGAAACATTTGAGTCGAGACAAATAAATTAAAATGGAAAGTAAGGGCAGTACTCAAAAAGACAAATCAATTGGGCAGGCAAACTCAAAGACCAAAGTACATTTAGGAGTAAAGACAAATATTAATGCTGAAGCTATGCACATCAAGAGTGATCTGAAAAATTTGATAAATAGAATGACTTCTAATCGATAGAAGAAGGTAGAAGTTGCCGGATTTATTTCAAAGAATGCTCAGAAACATATAAAATCAACCAAAAATTCAAATTAAAAAGAACCAAAATAAACAAAACGTTCGAAAGAGGGAAAGTAAAAGAAAAGTGTCAATTTGGGCAAATCACAAAAGCCATCGATCATAGGAAACAAAAGATGCAGTTATCAGTAAACCATTCAAACTATAACTTAAAAAATAACAATTAGCCGTAATAAAACTCATACTAGCCACGATGAGGAGCCAAAGACAAAAAAATAGCAAATTAAACCTACTAAATTATCTACTCATGGCCATACTAGGTACAGTTTAGACTCTAATCCTATTGGAGTTAAAAAAGCGCAAATATAGTAGTCCTTAAAAATAAAACCCTCCACCAAAATGGCGAATGTTTCCTCTAAACCCTTCAGCGAAGACAAGAATTTTATGTAAATTTTTAAGCAGTACAAAAAGTCATTTGATGTTGATAGCATTAAAATTGAGAAATCACAAAAACAGGATAGTCTCAATACAAGTCAGTCGAGAAAGGTTTCTTCTTTTTTAAACTCTGATAGATATGCTACTGCACCACTGTATCTGTAGTATTATTTTAGTTTGATTGAAATTTAAAAATAAAAGTTAACACGCTAAATTAAGAATCCAGACAACGAGAAGGGGAAAGTTTAACAAATAAAGGAGACCAATGCACTAGAAGAATCATAGAATACCCATGATTGGCAGATCAGCAGCCAAAACAGCCAAGTTTAGACCATTATGAGAGAGGCCATCTCGCAAATATCACAGTACAAGTAATGCAGTTAAAATTGCAGAGTAGATACAGCGAATGCAGAGGAACAATAGGCCGTCATATTTGGGAGAAACAATTTAAAATTTAAGAAAACCATTTAGATAGTCAACCCAAAAAAGCCAACATTCTTTGAGACTGTGGCAGAATTAAAGAATGAAGCTTTTAGTTCTGGAGAGAAAAATAGTGAATAGGCATATCAATGCAATATAAGCAAGGATGTTACAAGATAGTTCAAGTTATAGCGTGAAGAGGAAGTATCAAAAGAGTAAAAATTGTTTAAAAACCAAAATTGTCTTTCTAAAAATCCAATATCGAAAAAGATTTAATAAAGATAATTTTTTATTGAAAAAGAGTCCATTGAGCAGTCAACTCTGATTCCAAATGCTAAATAAAAAGATTATGAATCTGGAACAACTAATGACCAAAATCCCTTCAAAGAGGAGTAGCATTTCAAGAGTTCAAAATACTACGTGCAGCCAATACCCCTCCCTCTGTTCAAAAAAACTACAAAATCAAAGTAGATTTAACCTCAGATATAAAATTAACAGTTGGATGTCAGTCTAATGGGATGCGAAATTACATTGATTTAGAATAATATCATCTAGGATGAAGGAGAATTAGCTGAACTATAGCTTTGATTATTTTTACTATAATTACACTACAACTACAATTAATTGAAATGTATGTACACTTGAATCACCAATAATATCTAATATAGCATTAATTGTTGTCAGAATTAATTCATCACACTCCCAATATTTGTTATTCACAACCAAGTTTTTGCTTCCAACTTTTCCTATTATTGATTTATCTGACTTTAACTCCGGGAAATCTCTCTTTCAGCTCATTATCAATATTCTTCAAGCCGTCAATTAATCCGAGGCGGACTGCTTCTTCAGGATCGATAAGGCCACTAAACACTTTCTTCTCCAAAGTCTATTTATCAAGCTGTATATATGACTTACTACCCCTTTTTTGGTAAAATGATCTGCTCGATTAGAAAGGATTCCAATTTTTAGCTCATGCTATTTATGATAAAGATAGTTCTTCAGCCACTTTTCAGTCTACAACGGCATATCTTTGAACTTATCAAAAGGAACTGAACTTTCTCCAGACGTAATGGAATCCTGCTTTATATCGTACTTTTGCCCAAATCGGCTCAGCCATAAACTATTCCAAGTCGCACCTATGTCTCCAATCATAGAGAACGGATCTATCTCTGTCAATCAATACTGGCATAGCATTTGACTCCTGTTGTTAGGATTAAATTCGCACTGCCAAGGCAAACATCTTCCACAAATGTTATAATTGGAATGCTAAGTTAGAAGCAGGCTACTTATGACGATTGCTTTGCTGTAGTAAAAGATCAGAAATATTTTTGGCCTGAGTGAGAGAACCTTATGCGGAGTTGATGCTAACAAGTAAAGCGAGGGGTCGATATGGCCATGAGGTTTGGAGTCCTCGTGCGATGCTGTTAGTTCTAGTTAGTAATGAAGTAACAATTTATGATCTATTCTGCCCTCGACTCGCAGATGATAGACTCTGCCGATGAATCCTTTAAAAATTCTGTTCATAGATAAGGCTAATGATTATGATACAAATTATTTATCTTAAATAACCATTACAATTAATTGGCAATTGATTTTTGATTTCCCTCTTTGAGAGTTTCTTTTTATGTATCTTATAACAGCGTCATATTTATAATGTATTATATCATCTGATTTTCAGCATGAAGAAGTCATGATATTTCGTGGATCAAACTTATTTTATTTTTACTGATTCTCAGCGAACAATACGTTTTTTAATAAATGCAAATAATCCCAAGTAAATTTATTGCTGGAACAATTAATTTATGATCAATAGGAATCGCAGTAAAAACCATTGTCAAACACAAATCTTCTCCGCTGAGGTTATGGTCGAATGTGCCAACGAGTAAAGGGTATAATCTGTTGGCTCTAAGAGATTTGCTCGCAAAAAAGAATTGACTCGAGATCAAAATAAAAGCAGTATTACAAATCCGAACAATGAAAACGAAGTAAATGATCCGACCGAGAGGAAATCATTTGCTGAGGAATGCAAAAATAGTAAAGATTTATCTCATACTTTTGTTAAAACTGAAGATCTTCTATTGAACATCTCTCTTACTTCAGCCAAAAACAGAATGTCTATCCCTCACATGTTTTCTGATCGTCCCCAAGGGTCCATACAGCAGCTAAGAAACTGCAATCAGACAGCCAGATAATCAAAAATTAACCTCTTACCTATAAAACAACCGAAACTGGAGGAACTTAAATATGAACTATAACTAAAAACCAGCCAAATTCTAACTCTTTCAGAGTAAAATGCAGATGTGAAGCGCAAACTGGAGCAAAAACAGTAATAATTTCAGAAAGAAACGAAGTAATTTCAAAATCATTATTAATTAAAAATCATTCAATATCAAGTACAGATTCAGAGTCTTAGCGAGGAACTTCGAATCAAAGGTGAAGAGGTGATTATTAAAAACTAATAAATAGCCAATTTTCAAAAAAAGGAACAGACTCTAATCAATGAGTTGAATACAGTTCTGAATGGACAGAAATTACTCTAAAAATAAATAGACGAGCTGCGGAGAAACATCATGCCAAAAGAAATAAAAGACTTAGTGTCTTTTCGATAAAAATCACTAATGAAGCAGATGGATGAGCTGAAAAAACAATTGAAAGCATCAATGAGTGAGAATGAAAGACATATGGAAAAGGAAATGCTAAAGTTAAAGGAAGAAAGCGATGAAAAAAATCTGAAATATCGAGACCTTTAGATTTATAACAGAGTGTTACACCGCAAGATAAGCGAAAAGGAGAAATAACTGAAGACCAAGTCAGTCTAATTTAATCGATCCTATTCGAAAATCAAAGATAGTCACAATGAGGTAATTGACCAACTGAAACTAGCTCGAAAGGAGAATATTAAATTGAGGCGACTTAGTACCATCCATCACGAACCCCGAAAACGTAAAAATACCTGTTCCCCTGATTCTACTTCTCTGAATCTCAGTCTGTCCAGCTCATACAGTCCTTGATTGATTCTATTTTTTAGTACTATTTTGTATATAAAAAAAGGAATACTCAATTGAATGCCTCTAGACATTCAAGCAACATTTGATTATTTTAGTTTAATTTTATTATAATGGAGGACTGATTATGATTTATATATAAATGTTGCTCTATCAGAACTTAAATCCAATTAAATTCAATAGCGTCTTGTCTTTTTAAGCGATTCTCCGAAATACTGGCTTCTCTTGCTTGGCACATCGAGCCCTTAAAATTTGAATTGGCCGATTATTTAAACTTACAGCACTTTTACTCATCACCTGACTCAGTTCCATTGTATTTGATGAAACTATGAGCTGACTTGCTGATACTGATGCTGATTAGAAGACTGGAAACTACTCCAAAGACTTTGATGAATTCTGTTTGGGCAAATTGTTGATTGACGATAATACAGTTTCTTAGACAGACTGCCTAAGTTAAGGTTGTGATGATTTTTTTTCAAGTTGAGGGGACATAATGGTTTCTATTTTACTTTAGTTTGGAGACGATATTGGACTGGTATGGGAGTTACTATGCAAATTGATATGGGGTTGAATTGGAGGTGCCTTATTTGTAGGTATCATAGGCGGTTTTATTATTGGATTTGTTAAACTTATCTTCTGTTTTCTTGGCTAGGGTTAGGTGACTCTTGAAATTGGAACAGCTTTTGTTGTTGTTGCTGGTTTTTATTATTATTGATTATTGTCCCATTTCTTCTTCTTTGGGGAAGGACTTGTGACTCTAGACTTATTTGCACTCAATCTCTTCTCACTGCTATTGGTTCTTTGAAGTTTTATTTCTTTGTCAGCCTATACTTTTTGTTTGGATATAAACTATTGATACTTGCTACCCGATCCAGGACTTTAAATCACCTTTTTTTATTCCTATATCAATGATAATTGAGGAATTGGTGGTGATGGTGGCGAAGTAGGTGATACAGGAGACGAAGGAATAACTTTATTAATGTTAATGTCTTTATCACTCCCTACACTAGCATTAATGATTGAATTGACTACTGGTTAATTAAATTCCTGCACATTGAACAAAGTATCTTCCCCCAAAGTTTAGTTTGAGGTATTGATTTCACTAATTGATTTTTCAACTTGCACAGTTTTAAAGGGTTGCATATTTTCCTCCTGGGTGATTTCCTCAAGTACTTTTTTATTAATTTGCTGGTTGCTATTCAAACCTCCTGCTGAAAGATACTTAATACTGAATTCCAATGGTGGATCGTCCTTGACAAACTCGTAACTTCCTAGTTATTTGAAGCAGAGAGCCTCATATGGTTTTAGTATAAAACTGGAGAATTTCTACCAGAGTTGAGACCGTTTCATTATTGATTCGTTGATTTACTCATCATTAGTCTGGATTTTAGAGTAAATTTTAATTATTCGCATCAGATAACTGAAGTATCCCTCATGAAGACAGTTTATCTGTTATTTGTACACATTTAAGTCTTCTATATGATTCAAATACTATCCCACAGTGATTTAGATTAGCTATGCAGAACAAAAAAGATACTTACGGTAATCCTCATAGATCATGCGATCGGAGTTGAATATCTGTTGGAAGAGCTTTTCTGTTTGTTTATGGACAATTGAATTTTTTTCAAATTTAAACAGAAAGGACACTAGGGTTTAGATGTATTTTGATTTTTTTATGACCTAGGATAGCTTTTTGCTGGACAGTTCTAGGGACATGTTGAATATTTCTAGAAGTTTGGAGTGATACAGAGTGATAGAAGGCGCCTCAATAATCTTTTAAATCACTATTGGCAAAATCTATGTAATTCTCCTGACGAATGGCTGTATTTCCAATCTTTAAAGGTTTCTCTTGGAAAGTTATAGATTTTGTCGATCTTCCGTATTGAACGATGAAAGACAGTAGTATCTCATGATCCAAGAGACAACTCCAACTACGGAAAAAGAGATATTGCTTCCATGCATGAGGATATCGAGTAAGAGATTAATGTTTTGCTAGTTCGTCACAATTTAGAGCATTGATTTGCCATCTGATATTAGGTAATACTTTTAAACTACTTCAATCAATACCTCACTAATATTTTAAATTATTATCTCGTTTTTGCAGTTGTAAGAGCTCTATCTTTTGTGAGCTTCAAAAGCAGTCCTAATTTGACTGTATAGATTTTTGAGAACTTAGAGTTTAAGGCAGGTTCTATCAGGAATCAAAATATTATTGCGAGTTAGATCAAGGTTAAGGTAGAGAAGGAGAGTATTTACGATGGCCTTGCTGTATGAATGTTTGGCTAGTAAAAATAAAGGATCTTTTGCTTAGTATATGAGATCAATAGTCTATTTATAGTAAGAGTTCCAGATGGAAATGTTGAACTGCGAAAAATATCCACACAGCAACGGCAGCAACTCACCTTCGGGAGTCAAAAATTCATAAAAAGCAGTTAAGAAATAAGGTTGTTTGGTATCTGGATTTATCTTAAAGAAACTATTCACGATGCAGGTAGTATTGCTCTCAATCGCCAGTACCGCTAGTAATGGTAGCTTATACTTTCTCGCTTATGAGTCCGTTTCCTGGGGAGGTTGTGTGATAAATTTGACCATATCCTTGACAAGCTATTGAGAATTTGATATGTACTAAAGAAGTCTGGGCTGGTAAGCTTTGAGCAGTTCGAGGAAATCTGGGAATTAAAGGAGTTCGGACAAAGTGGGTTGAGACTCCAAAAATTGGTCGAGACGTTTGGTTGTGTCCGAGTATGCATTGTACCAACTCATATCGAATTATTAATAGGGAAGGTTATAAAGTTAATAGTTTCATAAGTATGGTTTACTTCCATAAAAGTATAGATACTACTTATATGGAAGTAGACTTCACTTTCCTATTAATATCTTTGCTAAGCCGTAATAATATCGCAATTTAAATCTGGAAATGAAAAGTCAATTCTACTATGAGTTCTAATTGAAACTAAAGAGACTAAGTATTGATATTGACTTTGCCTGCAGCGTGCAGATCTGGTGGAAAAGAGGCAAAAATAAAACCACTAGCAGGCAGATACCAATCAATAAACCCATACATTACATCGACATCAACGACAACCTTAGAATCAGTGCAAAATGCACACTGAAAGATGGACTGTTCTCTCCACTTCAAACGTCAATTATCGTTTTGTTGTATATGTAAGGTTCTAACAACTGCAAACAGGCTGGATGTATCGAAAGCTTTGATATTACTCAGATTATAATGCCCAAGGATCACAAAGCATTAGTCTGCAAATAATTTACTTTGCCGTTGTAAAAGGGTCCACCGAACTCGAAAATTACTTTTATATTGACTTAAATTTTTCAGCGCGAGGCAGACGGAGAGGAAAGTAAAGGGGATATATCATTTCAAGCTTCAGGTCAAGGTTTTTTCAATAGAACAAGCACTGATATGACCTTTAGGCCTCCTAGTTCTTAAGACAAAGCCAAAAGAATGTCAATAAGGTAGAGAGGCGATGGATCATTTAAGGATAAAAACGACGAAAGAATCGAGTATAAGATGAGTCGAAATGATGGAAGAGATGGGAGAGCCGAAGGAAGAGTAGAAACAAAACAATAAATAAGAATATAGCCAAGATCGTCATAGGTTAGAGGATAAATGAGACAGTAGCAATTGCCTTTAGGCTTTAGTTTTGGTCCCCTTAGTGGACCAGTTGATAAATAAAAACAGGTACGAGAAATGCTAGATCATATAAACTAGTTGAATCATGAACTTTCAGATCTTAAAAAATAAAATGAAAGACTGCAGTCCAAAGATCGTCAAAATGAGCAGTAGAGAAATTCCACAGACGAGCGCAAGTTACAATTGATAAATGAACTAAATTCAACCATTAATCAAGCCGATCAATTCAAAAGGTAAAGGAATGAGCTTAATAATCAGCTCAACAAATGCAAGGACTAAACCAATAAAATGAAGGACGAAATTCGAGAGTTATCAGCCAATAATTTGAAACTTCGTGAATAAAACAGATAAATAGTGAGTAATTTCAATAAGATGCGTGATGAATCAAGATAATAAAATTTACGGTATGAATCCAAGCGAAAGTAATCCGAATAACTCAAACAGCTACTCGAAAAAATGGCGAGGGAAAAATAGTAGATTAAAAATTAGCTTTTTAAAAAGCAATCGGAACTCATATTTAATTAGAATCGCTTTGAGGAAATGCAGTCTCAGTATATTAATAGAAGCGTCCCCATTATGGATTAACTTAAAAAGGTGAATCTCGATTTGGCAAGGCAAAAAGCAGACTTGGAGAGAATAGTAGGAGAAAAGAGCAGTCAGCTAATCAAAGAACAGCAGATGAGGTAATCCCTATAGAAAAATTATAAAAGTATGGAAGAGGAACGGACCAAATAAAAAACCACCTTTACATCTCGAATATTGGCTTTTGAGTCTAAGGAAAAATAAAATCAAAATAATTTAAACGATATTGAACAGTAACTACAGCATTTTATGCAAGAACTCCATTAGAAAGACTAAACAATCACAGAGCTGACAAACAAACTGAATGATGAAAATAGGAAGTATGAAGAATCAGGAAAAAAACAGGAAGAAATTTAGAAGGAAAAATAGACTTATCAAATACAAATTAGTTAATTGAAGGTCAAAGTCAAGCACCTCGAAGAGATATGTGTCAATCTAGAAAAGGATTGTATCGACAGAGAAAAATAGATTGCTTAAAAAGGGGAGTTTATTGAAAAAGTGAGGGAGTATGTCAACAAAATTGAAGGAGAGGCCAAATAAAAAGACGACGCTATAAAGGAAAGAGACGAGTTCATTACCAAAGCAAAGGAATTTATCACTACTCGTGAAAAATAGTTAACTACCGAAATATAAAAATTAAAATCAGAGATAGAATGTCAAAAATCTCCTCCCTTATAAACAGAAAAATTAAAATCTTAACTATCAGGTCTGACCCTCCAATCATAACAAAGATAACAATTTTTGATGGAAGTTATGGAGGATTCTAACATGAAGCAGAAACACATTGAATAACTGTAAAATAGGTTGGCTGATTTGTAACACTATGTGGACATGCTGCAAGAGCGACTTTAAATTACACAGGATGAGATGTAGTAATTAGTGAGAAAGACAAGAAGCCAACAATAAACCCTGTAAGAGTTAGTCAAGAAAAATCTAGAGATGTAGATGTAGGTGAATCTCAAAAATTTCTAGCTTCAGAACCTGAAGAGAAATCGGTGATATTTATTATTTATATGAGTATATTTAAACCTATCGATAGTTTAATTTAAATTTCTGTTGAGTTTAGGATCATCGCAAAAAACAATTAAATGAGATAATTTAAAAACAGAATTAATTATCTTTCTAAGCTTATTCAACAAATATTGATTCTTTATTTATTATTACTGAAAAAACTATTTTTCAAGCCTTCAATTCTATCAGATAAGATTTTAGTCTCAGAGGAAGCTTGTTTCACATAGCTCATCTCCGTATGGATATGGGGAGCAGAAACACGAAGGAATAATATTTTACTATGAATTTATCACTGATCTTGCGTGCTTTTAATTGTAATATAAAAAGTTTAATTATTATTTAATTGTAATTCATGCCAAAAGCCATGTCAAAAGATACCTAATTTGAAGTTGATACCCATCCAAAGCGAAATCTCTACAAAAGAATCACCAAAGAGGTATCTCATTGATAATTTAGATCAAATTAAAGATCTCCAATGATTATGTTCATATGAAGATAGGGATTCCAGAATTAACCAAAAAATATCATCTCACCTACTCCACCATTGATTATATCATTAAAAGCTTTGAAAAGAAGCAGCCTAAACGACAGACATCAGAGACTCCTATCAAAGTTGAACCTACTGAAGTCTTTCAACATTAGAGTCAAAATTAAGATAAAAAAGTAGGTTTTTGCCCCTTCCAAAACGTATAAATGCAATATCCCTTCAATATTTATGGAAACTACGTGCCCTTTCTCTTATTTTGATTTTTAAATTATTTGATAATTTATAAATGCTAAAATTGATAAAAAAAGAGTAAAAATTAAAACGTATTTTCAAATATCAATTTAAGTCAATAAATCTGATCATCAGTAACTAATAGTCTCAGCACTGCAGACACTATAGTTAATGATTGGTGGAGTTCATTGGACATTTGATCATTAAATTTATCATGTTGCTAATATATTTCTCTAGTTTGATGAAGCATAATAAATAACAATGATGAAAGTAATGATTAGGATAAACCTATCAGCCTGTTGATTAATTTAAGCCATATGTAATATGAGGGGCTCATCAAATTATAAACTTTATTCTCCATAATTATCAATAATCTCTAAATCAAACAAAATATAAATGCAGAAATTATTCCAAAAAGAGGGTTTCATCATTAATATCACAAAAATTAACCGTCGGTCATAGATCTTATTTTGCCAAAATATAATCAAGAAAGTTAAAGTATGGACTCACCAACAATTTTAAATATCTGTCAAAATTATACAAAATCATCTGTCATAGTAAATATTGACATTTTAAGCTTTTACTAATAGAGTAGGAAGCTATCCTTTAACAATTATTATTCCGCCTAATTCTAATATATTTCAGCCTATATAAAGAGATAATGCTTTTATGAAGCAAATAAATTGAAACACAAAACGAAGCTGAAATAAATCGTTTGATTTACTGTTAAAATTAGCTGTCTTAAGATTGAGTGATGTGATTGAGTTTGATTCTTTGTCGAAACTATTTGTCTTCATCCGTTACGAATAAAAATATATTATTTTATTGATGATAGCTCACTCCCTCACCATTTTTATGTGTATAGTCAGCTCAGGACTGGCTACATCAGCAGCATCTCATGATTCTATCAGCTCTCATCATCTAACAGTGAACGCTGCGCATGAATGGGGCTCCAGTTCGGCAGGTGGTGCATGGTCTGGATTTATTTTGGGACCCATTGTATTTTTCTGCTCTTTTGTTTGTATTTGGTACAACTAAAAGAGAGCTGCTATTGACTCTCGTAGACTGAAGCTTGGCCAATAAATTTGTGAGGATGTGGATGTGACCAATCAGCAATCAGCTGTTAGCAAGAATGGTAAGCTTGTTTATGCAAATGGAGTCACTCGCACCAGCAACATAACCACTGATCCTCTCTCTGGAATTAGTCAACCCAATCTCATCAAAATTAAACGTTAAGTATAAGTGCTGTAATGGAGAGAGAAAACTCGAAAATAAAATAACCGCACTATCACCTATTATGAAATGGATTGGGTTTCACAAAACCTATCAAACGCTGGCACCCGCTACAATAACCCTGGAAATTGGTTTATCAACAATGATACAACCTACAATCAAAATGTTTATCTTGGTGGATACTTAATCACAAAGGAAATTGCTGACTTGTGTAGCAAAGTGATTCCTTTTAATCCTTCTATGGATGTTGCCCAAAGGATACTGAAACAAACTGGAAGAGGAGATAGGCAACCATCTCTGGCTGGATAATACATTTACTTTTCTGCTGGAGTCAATAACTTCCAGGGAGGTAATAACTTCCAGGGAGGCAATAACTTTCAGGGAGGTAATAACTTTCAGGGAGGTAATAACTTTCAGGGAGGCAATAACTTCCAAGGAGGATATAATCCTATGGGGAGCCAAGGCGGTGAAGGAACTCTCAGAGTTCGTTTCCTCCTCTGCCCTACTGGTCCTTTGTCTTTAATTGGTCAATCAATTGGTGGAAATCCGAATGCCTCCTTTACAGGATTCAATATTGCTCAATACGAAGGTACAGCCAGTCAAACTAATACAGTACCAGATTGCTGCTGTTGTTGCATTTCTGCCTGTTATGCCTAGCTACTCAAACCAATTTAAATTTTATTGTAAGTCTATGAATAGAACTTTACTAAAGAGTTGATCTTCGAAAAATCAGTGTAGAAATCTGAGTGCTTCACAAGGGTAATGCGTATCCTGTCGTTTATTTGCATGGTACTTGGCATAGTATTATTCTTTTCTCCTATAACTACTATATTAGGATACATTCCTTTGGTCGGAGGAATCATTTCTGGCATAGTTGGATTTGCTATATTCCTGGCTGCCGTTCTTATTAGCATTCCCCTTTATCTTCTAATTATTTCTATTGCTTGGCTTGTGTTTCACCCAAAAGTAGGAGTAGCCCTGATACTGATTGCTGGAGTCATTACCGCACTAGTTCTAATACTCGGAGCACGGCACGGAAACGATTCAGATACCACTGCTCAGACTCAGGCTCACATGGGCTTTATGCTCAGGTCAGCTTTCTCCTGATTACCAACAAACATCATCCATTATCTAATCTGAGCATTAATTAACCAATTATAATTTGAGATGCGCTTACAGACCAATTGGAAGAGGCTGTTCGCTTCATGCAAAATTCTGCGAACAGAATCAACGAATATTCACTTTAATTTGGCAACAGAGGAATATCTCTTCGAAACAGGTTTAGTGCCTATTATTCAGCTTAATTGGCTCAGCCTACCTTATTCATTTGGCGTAACAGTCCAACCATTGTCATTGGTCGGCATCAAAATCCATGGAAAGAGTGCCGTAATTAGCTGATGAAAGAGTAGGGAGTATTACTCTCAAGACGCAAGACAGGCGGAGGTGCAGTCTATCATGATTTGGGTAATATCTGCTTTAGCTTTCTTACTCCTTACCAAAAGGAGCAGAATTATGACTATAAAACTGTCAATAATCAAATTTTGATCAACACATTTACCAAATTGGGGGTGCCTGCTTAGGTATCTGGTCGAAATGATATTACTTGCCATGATCGGAAGATATCAGGTTCAGCTTATCGCCTGTATCTCGGAGGTAAAGATGGAGCGGGCAAAAAGGCTCTACATCACGGTACAGTTTTGTTTTCAGTAGATTTGCAAGCTTTGCAGCGATTTCTTAATCCTAATAAAAAGAAACTCGAAAGTAAAGGCATCAACAGCATAATCAGTCGTGTCATGAACCTAACTGAAACTTATCCCTCACTAAATCAAACCATCTTTTCTGAGACCCTCGAGCAAGAGTTTACCAGTCATTATGGTGGATAAGTATAGCGCTAAATTTTGGAATTCTAAACTCATCGCCAATAAAATTCAGTTATAAATGCCAATTATGAAAGATTGAAAAGTTGGTAATGGCTCTATGGCCAGTGTCCTTAATTCAAGTACTCAATTGATCGTAAATTTACCTGGGGAATGACAGAAGTCACCTATAACGTGGTTGATGGTGTAATACAGTAAGGAAAAGTGTATAGCGATTGTCTTTATCCTGATTTCATAACTATAGCCAACTAATAGCTTAAAGGGATCAAGTATGACAAGGGTGGGCTGCAAATATTGTAAGCAAATTTATTGGCTCGAGTTGACAAGGACTGTGCTCTAATGGCTCGTGAATTGTGTGACTGGATGACTAATGAACTTTGATTATTTCTAAAAAATGTTATAAGTATGAAAGCAATCATTCCTTGCTAATCTCACATGAGTTTTCTCTCTTAAGTTGATCCAAAAAACTGGTATTTGTAAAAGGCTTGTTTATCTGAGGATACGTTATAGTTTCCAGGCCCAACTCCCTTTACTTTGTACTTGTTCAGTTCTCGTTCTTTGGCAAGTTTTTCTTGATTTGTCTCGAAGAATATTTGATCGAAAAACGAACGGATGCTTTCGGATTTAAATGCAGAAGATGGAACATCGCCGCGCCCTTGCTTATCTTGAGGATTGTAATCGCCAGGGCCAACGTCACTGACACTTCGCGCTTTTATCTATTTTCCACGTTGCTAGGTTAATTTAGACCAGATTGATCCCTTTACCTTATCTATTGAATATTTAAGCTCTTCCTTTCGTTTTGCCTCCGAGTTTTCAATAGGCATCTCTACACAATCATTGATTGATATTTATCTCACTCCCTCAATGGCAGCTCTTCTTTCTGGCTGATTTTTTATGAGTTCCTTTACAAGATTAACAGCCACAATTCTTTGTTCAGGTTTTTTCCATTCCTTAATGGGTTTGACTCTTTCAGGACTGTCTGCATGCTATCATGAGTACACTAACCAGGGCCGATGGTTACTCTACTTTCGTTTTTGAAACGATTCTCATCGCTTTGAAAGGCAACGGTACCAATGTGTCCCAGTTTGACAATTACATTATTGTTTTGTTTGCGAAAAGTTTGCACAATAGGATTTATAAGTGGTAAACTGACCTCATATGCTCCAGGGCCAGGCTGCTCGGATTTGGCTTTGCTTTTCCTGACTCGAATAGAGACGGACCCGAAAGGTGCATATGACTGTTTTGACTGCATAATTTTATTATGATGTAAGCTCAATATATGTAAAGATTTGCTGGAAGAGTAGGCAAACCATAACTTTATAGATCATTTGTTTCCACACTCTTTATTATAATCTACCAATTGACGCTTTACTCGAGCTTTGAACTCCTAAAAATCGCATTAAGTCGCCGTTCTCTCACAGAGTTGATAATATTGCCCATTATACTTTATCCGTACATAATAGGCTCCTGCAGAAGGCAAGGAATCACTGTCATTTTGATGTAGTTCGAAGAGCAAGTTGCTGGCGAAGGGAACAGGCTCTCCGCAGTTTCCTCGAACTGTTTCATTTCGATATTTTCTCCTCACGCAGTCTGGACTGGAAAGATTGAAAAAACTGAGCATAGGCGCAACAGTTGTATCATGGCCGCTATAAATAGTTAATTTTTTGGTGCCGAATTGTCCAGCAATAATATGTTACATCTTAGAGATGATAGCTGAAGCTATGGGTGTGCTTTCTACCCTGGCTAATTCTCCCCCATATATCAATATGAGTATGTAGTTCTGAATGTATCTTAGTTCGTCCATATCATGGTCATTGAAAGTATCGGGTATGGGTCTACCAAGATAAAGGTCGCATATTATCGTATCATAAAGTTCAGCCAATCCATACAGATTTGCTTACGTAATCGTGAGATTAAATAATACTCGCATCCTCTCAGTAAAAAGGGATTGTTAGGCCTGCAACTATGCCATAGTTAGAGCGATCACCTCTGCTCTTCTACTAATCAGGATTCCCTCATTAGGACATGGTGGAAAATATTAGACTCCTTTTTTTATTGGCACAGGTTGATAGCCCCTCTCTAAGGAAAACTAAGTGTTTTCTTGAAGATGTGGAATTAATAGCTGAAAGGGAGGTTGTAAAAATTTCTGATCTACTTCAGGAGGTATAACTGCTCCATTATCAAGTTGAAATAGACCAGCAGCATGGGCATAAGCGGATTAGTCACAGCGCTCAACTCCATCAGAAAATATCTCGATCTCTCTCGGATCAAGAGTAGAATTGAACAGTTTAAGCTGATCGACATAATCCCGTTTAAGATAACTACCAAGAAGATATTGCTGTCGCATGCCGATACTTGTCAACTGATTGCGAAAAGCTTTTGTCTCTTTTCCATCAAAAATGTCGTGGGAAGGATACCGAGCTCCATGGCGAAAAAGTTCAGTGAGATAGACTAATCTGGACTGAGCTATGACTAGGACAAAAATTAAGGCGTAGATTTTATATCCTTGCATATCAATAAAATAATATAGGCCATCTTAATGTTGCTTTTAGCTAGAAATAATGTAATTTACAATATCATCATTCACTTTCCTCTAAAAACTCCACACTGTCCCTTGTTGGTGCTTATATTACATGAATAACGTATCTTTAGTAGTCTTTATAAAGATTCAGAGCGTACTTCAGCAAACTTTTAGAATACCGCCGAAGGGAGTCATAAAGTAGAATTAGATTGCCGAACAGCCACCAACTTGTACTGCTACCAAAACTACGTTCTATCAACCAAAAAATAATAATCGCAGCAACTAAGCCTTGATAACATTTTGAAGTCCATTTGTTAACCAGCCAACAGAAATTGACGAGTTATCTGTTTAATCGAATATGCATTTGTTTTGAAGTCTCATCTGGAGTAGCAGGCAATATATGCTGGAGATCAGAGAGCGGATAAATCTTTGTTATTAAGGTTATTATGATGATTAATAAGACTATGAAGAGGAGAGGCGGAAGATTTAGGATGAAATATAATAGAGCGGCGATGTTGTATAAAGCAGTGAGGATGAAATATCTCGCACGTAGATATTGAGCAACTTTGAGAGTAGGATACCAATGCTTATATAGCATCATTGCCAATTATGATTAATATTTAATATTATAAACCTTTGCAAAAACAAATTCAAAATTGTTAGTAATGATAGGACAAATATCAGAAATTGTTCAGAATACACAGAGTCTACTGTCAAAAAGAATTTTGAAGCCCATTATTGGGCACTTCAATCAATTCAAAGAGGAAAATAAATAGAGAAATAGTGTTTCTATTGAAATTTATAATTCTAAGTTTTATTTATTGAAAATCAATTATAAATATAATTTTAGACAATGAAGACAGAAATGCTGAACAAAAAACTGTTAATGATTCTAGTTTTGCTTTGTATTGTCCTTCCAACAACATTAAATGGAACTTGTGGAGGGAACTGCCCATCTAATAATTGTAATTATTGCAATTGTGGATCAGTCAAAAACATTATTTCCCTTGATTAGTATTGTTCCAGATCTAACATATGGGATAAGAATTGCTGCAAATGTATTGCATAAGCATAATCAAAAGGAAATGCTAACTTTATGAGAGCCCCTCTAACTCATCGTTATTTTTACATAGGTGTACTTCCAATCGAGTAGGCTATTGGGTATGAGTTGTGCAACATTAAAGGGTAGCAACTATGTAATTCCATTGTGAATGCTCAATGCGCAGATCATATTTATTCCATTGATCTATGGACATCATGGCCTGAGTCAGCAGAAGCCTGTGATTGCCCTTATTATAGTTAAGGGTAGTTGATTCAATAAGATTGATTCATAAATTTAATCTTATGAGAAGTTAAAATATTTTTATACTATTATTTGTATTTTTCCTTAATTTCCTTTACTTATTTAAGGAGAATCTGTCTACGAATGAGTTACTACCGATATTGGAAGGTTCTTTATGGCTACCCTTTTTGGAAGTAAATCAATACAAAAGATAGAAGATGGATACAAAGGAACTATCAAACTTTTTGATTTTCATATAAATATCTCACATACTATTCCAAAATAACAGAAGTAAAATTTTTTGCTAATTAAAAGTAGTCTAAAAGTGATGATTTAGTGATACAGTTTCTTTAAAATTATAATTGATTCGGATCATATTAGTGTTAATATCTATGACCCAAGCAGAATTTAAGCCAGGTAGCAATTTAATAAGGCAGGAATTACCTCAATCGCATCTGCATTCTTTAACTGGGTTGGAGATCTCCTCCTCTACCCTATCGATACCATCTCAACTCGACTCAAAGGACAAGCCAATTCTCTCAAATCAGGGACTTTTAGATTTATTTTTGAATCCATACGCCGAGAGGGTAAAGGTCTCTATAGTGGAGTGAGCTTAACCTTTCCACATTCCTTCATTCCTACGGTTTTATATGTCTACTTATATGAAAATTTAATGCATGCCACTTCTCATCTAGCTGAGCGTTTTACAAATTTAAAGGATCTAAGACTTATCTTTCCCTTCTTTGCATCCAGCATCGCTGAAATGATAGCCTTAATCATTGAGT
>Ga0302191_10001057_pt1 | contig 17676 bp, 15 predicted proteins | sample II_Bog_E3_1_FD_198775 | JGI IMG/M metagenome (GOLD analysis project Ga0302191, IMG submission 198775) | Peat permafrost microbial communities from Stordalen Mire near Abisko, Sweden - II_Bog_E3_1 | ecosystem: Environmental > Terrestrial > Soil > Wetlands > Peat | place: Sweden: Abisko...
TAGAGATGGACGAAAATATCATGAAGCGTAGTTGGATAATAACTTAGGGCCTACCTATAAACTTAAATATCAGGAATATGAGCGCGAAGCCAAACAAATCACATCTATTTTGGGAGAAAACCGTGTCTTATAGATCGATAAGGAAAAAAATGCAGTCGAGTTAATTATTAAACGACTGCAGTCAGAGCAAAAGTGATAAACTGATTGATTGGCGTATCTGATCAATCAGGGATATAATTCCTAATCGCATATTTATCAGATAATGAACTTTTCTCCATCATTTTATTATGGTTTTTCTGATAGGAGTATTTAATTATACTTGAGCCATGAAGATCAACAATAATAAACAATAATATCAGGTGTAGTTCCTCACTGCTACAAAAGTTTGATTAGATTTTTACACTCCTCTTCTCCTGAGTTAGAAATAAAACGAGTCACTGCAGGTATTTTATAGCTGGCGTCACTCAGATCGCCCTAGAACATTATGATTCGAGTCAAACTTCCCATTTCCTATTCGGTTGCCCTTTAACTCTCCCTATCTTCACAAATTTTAATAGGGTGTTTTTAATTTTTGCCGCTTTTAATCTTCAAAGCGACGTTATCAAACTAAAACTTGCTATTCTTGTTTAATTGTTTTGGACTTAAAGGTCCTTTATCATTTCTAACATTAATCTTGGCGTGGAGGCACTTGTGAGAAGCCGACTTTGGCGGAAGAAATGTAAGCTTAGGATCGTTGATATCAACTTCCTTGGATTTTTTAAATAGATTGTGAGCTAAGGGACTGGCGAAGGATGATCTCCTCTTTCCCCTTGAGCGGGAACAACTTCCGCTGAAGTTAGTTGCACATTCCGAGCGATCTCCCTTCTTGGCTTCCTCCAAGTAAAGTGAATATTTTTCTGATTTACCGTTAATGGCAATTTACAGCGGCAGTTCGGATCTAGGCAATGGTAACGACTCATAATTGTGAAAATAAGTTGGTTGATGATTGTTGGACATCTATTCTTTGATATTCTATGCAATAAAGAAATTATGATTTTATTCACATATTTATCTATATTTATTAGATATCTATCGTATGCTACGCCCATTCCTGATAAATTCTTACTGTGGATGATGATTGGAATAGTTTAAAATCAAACTCAAAGTAATCACAAATAAATCAATGGTAACTAATATTTTTTTGGGTAATAAAGCTGAAAGTGAAGGTAGGCCGAGTTGAAATATGCTTAATTAGGGAATAGACCAAAAATAATGATTTAATAATTTGAACGGCTATCTTAATTTATAATAGGTATAAAGTAATTGAAAGGGATTTGAAAAAGCTTAAATTAGCAACATCTAAATAAACAAAACTCACTTTATCAGTCAATATCCGCTCCTCCCTCAATGATATTGTGCAAAGTTATTATGCTCTATTTGAAAATCGATGGTGTTGTTGATAATCTTTCATGCTATAAAACCATAATCAGTCAATAATTCAGTAAATATTATTAAGGAATTAGTCCTTCTCGTTAAAATACAGTCTGAATGTCAGTATATCAATTGGCCTGACTCCTAGGAAAGATTTTGCTGAGGCTGCCCAAATTAAACCATATCTGAGTTCATTATTATTTATTATTGTAGAAAACCTTCATGCTTACTGGAAAAATCAGCCCTTAGGAACATATTCTGAAGGCACATAAAAGGTCCATTTCAGAAGGTGTGTTTTAGGTCTGTGGACATCTACATTTTTGTGAGGAAGGCATATCCCCAGTCGTAGAAAGCCATGAAAAATCAAAACTATCATTTAAGAAAATGTCAAAGAAATCATTGGTCCCCCAGGGTCCTGCATATTCATTGCAAGTTACAATGCCGAAAAAATATGAAAAAATATCTGTAAATCAGTCGTTATGCTCTAAGTTCCAAGGTAATGACAGTTACAACATTCATTTTATAAACCATCAAGTCGATGACTCCATCATCAAGTCAACTAGATATCCTATAACAGTCAAGCAGAATTCTCATGTTAAGGTTAACATTGTATATTGTCCTGAGTCTTTTTCTTCTTTTGTAGAGCCTATAAACAAAAGAATATAAAGCATGCCTCCCTTGGCAAATAAGGAAACCAAAGATGATAGAGAGTTATTTCCTGAGATGCATGAGCTCAAAAAGATCGAATCTCTAGCTAGTTTTGCCCCCAAAGACATTCTCACATGCAAATAAAGTATTTATGGAAGCAGTGCTAACAAACAATCATTAAACCTCTCAAGTAACATTTAAGAGTCAGGCAACACTGCTAATTTCATCCGCAAGCCACCACCTCACACATAGCGACGTAAACTATAAACAAAGACAACAGGAGGCTATTCTGGTTTTACAAGCATGAATATGTAGTGCCGATCCACTGACCTAAATAGATAATTTATCCCCCGCAAAAGAACCAAAAGAGAGATAGGCGAGGCTTGGAGATCGGTCCGCAAAACATAAACTTTACGGGACGAACCCGACTAGGACTTGCATTAGTCAACTGTGATCGAAGACTTCGCATCATTGATGAACAAGGTTAGGGAGAATCGTCTTGAGGCATGGGACATCAACTAATAGTTGATATAAATCTGAAGTTTTATTTTACAGGCTGCCATTCTTATTTCGATTGACTGTCATATTGATCAGTATTAATTAAAGTGGAAAAGTTAGAGTAGGTTAATTGCATATACAAATACAACTTTCACTTCGAAATAATTCTGTGATAATTTGAAAAAGTAAGGAATGGACGGCGGACATCCACTTGCAGTTGTACGATCGAACTCTCACCAAGACTTTGAAACCCAACCTGTGTTTGGAAAGCTGAAAGACCTGACCTCTCGCAAGAGTTTACCATCTTGTGCTGATGATTGCTTCTAGCTGAGGGCGGGTTTTTCACCAAGGGAGAAGTATTGCTTGACGCAATGTTACAAAAAATCCTCATTTGTGCGACCAATGGGATTATAATTGTGATTTTACCCACATTTATCTTTATCATTTTTCCTCACTTAAATTCTCTTTCAAAAAGTAAAAATTGAAGAATACATGCTGTAACTAGGTTTTGACTGCTCAAACATAAAATATACTCCATATTTTTTGTCTTTATCTTGTGTGGCGAGAAAAGGAGAAATAAATTTGATTTCCTTCTCAAGGCGATAAAATTTAATGGACCCACAGCTACAGCTCTACTATAAACAGTCTTCGCCTGCCAAGCATTTTTTAGATCGCAAACTCTAACCGCTCTTTAAACGTATTCAAAGTAGTAAGGCCAATTCCATTCATCAATTAAGTCCGCGGACTGGACCTATTTAGCCCATGGCTATATTTGCGAAAAGAAAGTATGTAATCACTCAAACTGACCCGACTAATGAGGGTGTATCTAATCGACAAGGCTTAACAACTCGCCCCAGGAAAAGAACATCAGTAACACCAGCTTTATCTCTTCCCTAAAATTCTGAAAGAATCGTGATGATCAGTAACAATTCCAAAGTGAAAAAGCATTTGATAGACTTCATTGATTTCGATAACATGGAAACAGCCCTTTTCAAGAAAACAGAGCGAGTTAGTCTATTTGATCAATTTTATCAAACCATCACATAGCGTGACAAATTCAGCAAACAGAGAGTCAAAGAAAAGAGACTCAGAAATCAAAGTCATAATTAAGGTGAGAGACAGGAAAAAAATTCGGAACTAAACCTGGCAGATAGTAGTTTTAGAATAACGCAGAGGAAAAGATTTTGGAGGCAGGAGCGGTCCAATGATACTTAAGAACCCTATAGCCATAGTTTAGTAGTAAGAGGTCTGGCTCAAAGTCGTACAATTGACTTTTGAAACGGTATTAATGGCAAAAATGCTGTATCTTCGTTGATCTAATAATTGATCATTGCCCTCTTCAATAATATGTATGATAAAGAATTGTGATAATATCCATCAGAAGCTGTTTGTTTTACTTGTGATTTGCTTAGTTTTGTTATTTGTCAAGTCAAAAATATAATGAGTATGCTGTCCAAGGAAGAGAAATTAAGGTACGGAGACATACTTAGGCAACAAGTACCTATGCTTTCATGTAGATGAAGGAGAAGGAGGATCGCAAGAAACAAGAGGATATCAGTAAACGAGGCGGAGCAAGCTACATTCCAAAAACACAGTCTGATCGAGTGCTTGTGCAAGAACCAGTCTTTATCTCCGATCCGAAAGAAGCTTTGCAAAAGAAATTAGAAACACAAGATTATAATCCATTTGGTAAGGCCGGAGGAGGAGCACCTAATAGACGGCAGCCACAGAATGTAACGAACAACGGATAGATGAGCAGTCCTAGCATAAAGCAGCCCACGCGTACACGTAGAGAGATCTAGAATAATAAGCATATTTTTATCGCAATTATCCACAGTATCCTACTGGAACATACAATGGAGAGTTTGCAAATCAACCTCCTCCAGACTCGAGTTTAAGGCAGCAGCAGCAGCAGCAGCAGCAGCAGCAGCAACAACAAATATCACAACAACAGCAATTTCTACAACAGCAGCAGCAACAGCAACAACAGCAATTTTATCCTCCTCAAGAGTATCAGAGATCTATTAACGATTACGCTCCTCTTCGACAGTCCTATCCATAGCCTCCTCTAGCTATATCTCCTCAAACAATTCAAAGAAAATATCAATAGCCTCCCCAAAATTCCTTTCCATAGCCAATACAGCGATCTTATCAGTAAATCCCTCCTGCAGAAACACAAAAAAACTATCAATAACCTGCGCCTCAACGCCAATATTTTCCATAGCAAATGAACCCTCGATAATATCACGTGGGCGATGTAATATAACGTTCAAGGACACTCTAAAACGATTAGATGCAGTAAATGTACAAACGAGGAGGACGTAACCTTCTGAAGTTGTAAAACTAAACCGTAAACGAGCATTTAGTTAAGTATTTTCATGCTTATACAGACAGAAACAGAAACTGGAAATGCAGGCCTTTTTGAAACAACAGATGGAGGAAGTTGATCGCAGGAAACAGGAAGAAAAGGATCGACTAAAACGGGAGGAACTTTAAGAGGAAAAACGCAATCGAGATTATATAGAAGCACAAAACCAGAAACTTAGAGATTAAGAACGCCGCAAGAACGATTAAAAACAAAAAATTGTAGAAGATAACCTTAAAAATCTAGCCATGCGGAAGGAACTTGAACAGGAGGCTAAGGACAAATTAGAGCGAGAAAGATTAGATGGAGAGAAAAGGAGGGAGGACCATGAGAGATAAAGACAACGCTTGGAGGCAAAGCGGGATCAAATCTTAGATTAAAAACCAGAACGCGGGCCAGGAAAGGAAGACGATGCATCATCCTTGACTTCTTCCTCTTCCGAGCAAATAACTCATGGCAAAGGGTTCAACACAGAAATATCTCGTGAGTTTTTTCGTAAAGAGCGTGAAAAATAGCCAGCAAAATATCGTAACGACAAAAAACTATAATTGTTCACAGTTGAGATTCAGAAAATGCGCGACGAGATCAACCAGCAAGGGGAGTTATTCCAGAAAGAAATATAGCGCATCAAGAGAGAGAACGAGATGAACCTGCATGACAAAAGGAAAGCAGAGTTGGAAATTGAAAAACTTAGAATATAACTGGAGAAGAAGAATAAAGAATCATAAATTCGGCTGTATGAAGCACTCAAGAGAAACGATCCAAATTATTATCAACAGGCACCACCACAACAGCAGCAGTAGCAACAATATCCATATCGCCCTCCACCACCTTTCAAAGATGAATAATTTGCTACTTATGAGGACTATCAACCGCCGCAAAAGGTAATGCAGCCAACTCCTCCAAAGCCAATGACAAAGAAAAAGAGATTGCAAGAATATCAAATGAGTCAAGGAAATGAGAGTTTTGGAGCGAAACCGTCATACAAAAATTTAAATGTAGAATAGTCCTAGTATTAACCTCGGAGGAGATTGCAATAAAGCGAAGTAATGACTCTCTAAGCTGATAGCAAGAAAATCCCCATTTCCATCCCCTCCAATACAAAACTGACAATGTCTAAGATATAAAATTATGGCAAGGACTCAATTTTTTATCAGCAGCCTATCAAAAATAACTACAGGGAAAGGGAACAGCCTATTCCTGAAGAAGAATAAGAACGGGTAGGTTCAAGAAAATCACAAAGACATGTTGATGAACTGGATCGGCTGGTTTAAAGTAGAGGTCACAAACAGTGGGAGATGAGTACTGTTAAGGATGATATCACCAAGGAAATCGAAGAATTACTTAAGAAAAAAGATGTCAAACCTATTCAGGGACAAGCAAGTCAGATGAGTCAGGCGGGCAGACAAATCTTATCACGCGGAGGATTACCTTACGATGGACCCAATCTTAATTCTTTAAGTAACTCTTCTGTAAATTAGACTCAAATAAAGCAAGTTTGGTTTCAAATGGCACTATGGATGTCGACCGTATTTATGAGCGCAATGAGAATCGTCTGCGATAGTTACGAGCTTTAGGAGTCTAGACGATAAACACAACCAATGACTAGGATTTAAATCGTTTAAACACTCTATTGCGAGATTATCATTGAGCGAATAAGGCAGAGAAAGCTTGCCCTTGATCCAGCTTTACCATAATTATTTACTCAATAAAATGGAATTATATCAGGATGATTAAAGCGGTCTTACTTTGAAGCTTCCACTTTGAGCCGGTCTTACTGACTATCGACTGCCTATCCTTGTCCGCACGGACACTTGCGAAGCACTTCGTAAGGATCTGTATCGTGCTTTAAGAATTTCCTTTTGTTCGCCTTTGACTTTATTGATTTGAAATTATTTGAATTTTAAGTCCAGTGAAGAAGACTCTGAAAGACTTTTGTTTTAGAGAAGCTCCTTCTTAATATTTTTTTTCTTATGACGACGTAGCATTTACACTTTAGCAATACTTGAATCGTGCAGCAGCTATTTTTAATTTTGATGTTTCTTCTCTATCTGCTGTCGTATTCTGATTGAATCTATTCGTCTTTCATGTAGGTCCTGCACCAGTTGTTTTTTCTCCTTGAGTTGACTCCTTTCCGATATTTTGCGTTCTATTTTTGCCTGGATTTGTCTTTCTATGGATCGTATTTACAACTGCATTCGCTTTTCTTTGACCATCCTGATTCTCTCCTAGTACTACTGTTTTAACCTATCAGTGTATTTCAACTTTTGTAAATCGACTTTGTTATTGCTTTCCTTGTTTGAGATCTATAATGGAGCTCCTTTTCCTTAAACTAGAAGCAACCTTTTCTTCGGGCTAAAACCATTAATACTATTACTATATTTTTCAGTGACATTCTTAACGTTGAGTCGCCACTCTGGATTTTATTGCACATTGCTGCGTACTTATCGAATGGCCTCCTCCAAATTTTGGTTGCATATTTATAGTTTATACGCTAATTTCTTCGGTTTGGCAGGAGCTGTGGGCGATTGTTGTGAAAAATAAGCATTAGAAGCTGACTCACTACTCTTTTACATCTGATAATTTTATTATCAATATAGAGAAATACTCCAATAAAGAATTCATAATGCACAATCATTTTAAGCGAGGCGGGTCATAGGTCTTTGGATTAAATCTACAATTTTCATGCGCCTTGCCCTTGGCTTGCGTATCCTTTGTGTTTTTCATTCGTTGATAAAATTGCTAATAAAATTCTACCATTGATTTTTTTTTGACACTTTTTTCCTCGCGGAAATAGGCTTCTGGAATGTGCATTTCGTTAATAATGTGATAAAGTTCGCATGGATCACCTGTCTTGACTTTGATTCTAGCAATGCAAAATTCAACACCATCTTATTTTTGGTACATCAATGTATCTCCATTGTAGACCTCCAAAAAATCGACATAGACGTATTTGTTAATGCGATACTCATAGTTTTGTTTTTAAAATAACTTTTTGAGTTCTTCTCGACCCTCCGTATTGATCACTTTTTAATTTTAAACTACTAAAGCCCTTCTTTCCTATTCAGGCTCTTTGGGAAATATTCGCCTTAGGATATTGTCGTGTATGAAATACAAAAACTTATTTTTTTCTTCAGCTTTGAACTTGATTCCATTGGCCGTCATCATTTTGTTTTTGTCCTCCTTCATTCCTACAAAAATAATGCCTCCATCTGTGTTGAGAAAACTGACTACAGTCTTTGCAAGATGATTCACAATATTCTCATTTTATAAAGGCCAACGATAGTCCTTAAATTCTTGATTGTTTGATTCTCCAAATTTCTAAGTTTGACTCTCTGACAAATATTTGAAGTGAATCTTGCAGCAAAGATTCTATTTGCTTTAGTTCTGTATGGTCTCCGTCACATCCTTCATCCAAGTGAAAGCAATTTGTTCTAAACTGGTTTTAGCGTTGGCTGCCAGCAGATAGTCACTAATAAAAATGTTGACGCTTTTCCTCCTATCGAAGTTTTATTTTATCAAGTCAATATCCCAAATCCGAATTAATAAATCTCTGATCACCTACCACTGACTCATCTATAGTTTTACTGCTGACTATTTTGATTCCTCTTCGCTCTTTTTCCTAATTTAGAACTTGGACTTGTTTTACTCAATCCATGATGATATGCGTTTGTAATCTTAAGCTTATTTCAATATTTTAGAATACACCTTATACTACGAGAAAAAGCATTGAGAGCCAACAATTATAATGGTTCCAACAAGTCTTACAGCCATATCTATCCAATTTTTATGATTTTCGTTCTACTTTAGTCGACGAACTATCTCCTCCAAGAACGGCAGTAATGCTTCTCTGGCGTGCATAGCTATGATAAAAGCAAGGGTCTGATTTTCCTACAGTAGACCATTGATGAATTGTAAAGAAAAAAAATAGTTTTCGTTACCATTGGAAGTAGGATTATTTTTGATAGATTTAATGCCTAATTCAAGTGCTGCGGGCTCAAACATTTTTTCTTTTTATGGCTTAGACATGATAAATTAAAATAATAATTGATTTATGACTTTCACAATTTGATTTGATATAAAATTCAAAAAATGCTGAACCTGATGTAGAGTTACTTCAATAACATATTTTCACAAATTAATAATTCGTTTAAAGTAGATGGAGATTTTAAAAATACTGTAGGAAGTCCTCTTTTAAAAAATGCTACAGTTGCAGCGCGGCAATATGTAGTCGAGACTGGCTTTTGTGCTCTTGTTGATATGTAAGTACATATTCAAAGACGTCATTCTGCTGCTAATGTTCTTAGTGCCCATTCCCATCCTAAATGGCATACCTGATCAAGTGTTTTCGGCTTTGGCTTAACTGAGTATGTCTCTGACATTGATAATATTGGTATTCTTACTGCTATTCTTGAGCATTTACATTTTCTCTTCTCATATTCTGGATGGAAAAATATTATTGGCGGTGCAAATAGTGATGCCTTGGCTTGATGCTCTCTCCCTATCCATTGTCATTATAACTATCAACCTGATTTTCGTCAATATTTCCAACAATATAGCTTTGGTTATCTGTAACATCATCAGCCTTATAGTGGTCACTGCCATTCAAGTGGTCTACAATATTTTTTACTTCACCAAATCGCCTCGAACTAAAAACTTCTACGATCGTCGATAGGCTAGAACAGTCATCATCTCTTCTCTGTTAACTTTATGCCTGTGTCTGTACTTAAGCATACAAGCTTCAAGTTCAGGTTTGCCATTTGGCGATAGTGAGTTGATCATATGCAGTGCCATTCATCTGTTTCTGACAGCCATAAAATTAAGTACTTGCTTTTTAAGGCAGAATAACGAATTTACATGAAGTACTACCTTAATCCGTTATCCCAAATCATATCCACTGCCTTTTACTTTCTGGAACTGAATCTAGCTATCCTTGCCGCAGTCGGAAACATCTTCGTCTCTTAGGACTTCATCTTCAATAACATAATTCCTATTCTTCTGATAATGACATTATTGGGGTACTCGTCATTGGTGGCCTTCATTTCACGTAGGAACAGCGATATGGTTCTGTCGAGTGCGGGTGAGCTCAAAAACTAAGACCAAGCCATGCTATATCTCGATTGCTTGTGCACGCTGGTGACTAAAGTGTAAAACGAGCAGGAAGATATAATTTTGATAAGTCTGAAGAAGAAACACTTACTAAAATGTCGTAATGCTAACTGCTACTGCCAAGGAAGCAAATAGTTGAAGCCATTTGTGGAATAATACGTAAAGGGTGAGTTGGTTGAAATGAATGAGATATTCCATAACTCACCCAACATTCTCATCTCGATTCTCTACTTTAAGCTTGTGATGTTTCATTATTACCCATAGATCTTGGCTCGTTTGAACTACTTCTCTGGACACTTCAATCTATCTCTTATCCAACGCTATCATAAATACTGTCTCGGACAGGAAATAAGAAGATTTATCCATAAACGTAACTATGAGATTAGTGCAATCTAATCCGAACATATGTTTAAATTAGAAGAAATACGTCTGGAGATTGAGAATATTATTAAGGGCGAGATAGAAGTTCGCAGCAAGAAGTGGAAGTATATTTCAAGAGGACTTTGCAGAGTCAGTTAACTTGAACATAACTGCAACAGGCAGCTTAAGTATATTAACCGCATAATGACGATCTACAACTAAAATAAGATCAGATTCAAAAAGAGTAAGGAGTTCAATCTCCTTCTTCTGTTCTATTTCATCAAAGTGAGTTTCCTTAACAACGGCAAGGAAATCAGAGCCAATCTCAAGTAGATATACTATGGGTACCGCGAGGACGAACTTTTTGATCTCAAGGAATTTAAGAAATTCATCTATCATAAGCGTAGTTGTGTCATCGAAACACTGGTTGACAACAAGTCGATGGGCATTATTACGGCAGCCTCACATAATATTGAAGAAATGTTTGGATTCTCCAGTAGTAAGGTGATAGGTGTATCCATAAACAATCTAATGCCTGAGTTTATGGCTGACTAGCACTAATTTATTATGAGTGACTGGGCAAAATCAGGAACCTGGCGCACAATTGGCAAACTAAAGTAGATTTACTGCATTCACAAGGAGCAATATTGCTTCTCAGCCTTGCTATATCTAAAGATCTACCTCAAGGAAAACAACATGCACTTTATAACCAATGTCTTCAAACTTAACGACAGCGATTACTTGATTCTTAATCCAACAATGAAAATTTAGGGATTGGGTCGAAAATTTTTGAAACTGCTTGGCGAACCTGCAAAACGTATGAATGTAGATGTTCTCATATAAAAACCTAAAAACAGTGAATGCATGTTCTCTAACCTATCATTTGTCGAAGAAAAGACTTATGGTAAGGTATTTATGAGTTTGCGAAACATGTAGATTGAAGTCGACCACTATCTTTAAGCTCTAAACATGAAGTTACACGAACAAGAGCGAGAATTGGTGAAGCAATAATTTCACATGAAATTAAAGGAAAGATGTGAGGAGAAGTACTTTATTGAATTTAATGTTAAAAAATATCAAATGGGGCGAATTTGGTTTTTGGTGATCACTATGGAAGAGGCTAAGAAAATAGAAAAATACTAAACCGAAACTTTCATCAACAGTCCACCTACCTACTTAAGAATGGAAGTCAGTCATAATCATATTGAAGAAATCGAATAGGACAAAAATAGCGAGGATTAGGATGATGGCAGTTAACAGCTTATCATTGACCACAACGCCAACTCAAGCATGACCAGCATCACTTAAAAAGAGAATTACCCCTTAGCAAAAACAATTGAGAAATTTACAGTCTTACTGCAGTAACCCAGTAACATTCGCGACGAACGACTTATTAAGTTTAACTGTATCATCATTTTCATGCTCATATTTCTCTCCATTATAGACTTCATCTCCTTTCTAGGTTACAGGGCTACTTTGTTTGAAATAAAGGACATTTTTTATGCTAATGGAGCAGTCAGTGATATAATGCAAACCACCGAGATAGCATACAATTAATTGTATGTACTGCAGGCCCAGCTCCGCAATGGGACACAAACTGATTTCAACTCTACCTTAAAGTCACTCAACCTCATCCAAAACTACGTCTATTCGCTCAAATAGTACAGTTTTTCTCACTTGTTGAGTGATGTGACTAGTTTGACCCAGCAACGTTTTTACTCTTACATCTACCACCCAGCCGAATGGAAGATAAACAGTCGCAATGTATAAATATAGACTTATCAGTTTTTGTAACAATTCTACTATCTCACCAGCAAAGCGATATCAGAACTTAAAACTGCTGAAAAAAGCCACACTTCATTCTCCAATTCCTCTCTGTTGATCCTTTTTGAGAATTTCCCGGAGATGCAGTCTTTGAATGATTACTTTCTGAGTAATTATCAGCAAAATTCTAACTTTTCGCACAACACTCTAAACTATCTATCAATCATATCTTTGCTGGTGTATCTGCTAGTAAGCATGACTCTAGCCTACATGATAAATCACTACTTCAAATTTAGATTCATTCAAGTTATTGACAGCTTCAATTTCTTTAGTCACATCCCCAGTCAATATTTATAGAAAATGAAGGAATACTACGCCATGCTGATGACCAACGTGGTCGAAGGCGATAAACTCAAGAATATCGACAATAAGGAAGACTAGATCTTTTCAATCGATACCTATGATCTGTTCCATAAGAATGACAATGCCAAAGCAGGTCACAATAACAAAATCAAGTTAATCAACTACGAGAATTACTATAAATGGATCTATATCTTCATTATATTGTGTTTGGTCAATGGAATTAACTATATTGCGACCTTGCAGATACGAGACTTCTTCGCCCCTTCCCAGGATGTTGTTACCCTTATTGCTGGCCTTGTTAGGGCATAAAACAAAGTTCTTGAGTGTTACTTTGATCTCAAGTCTGCCTATTATCTACAGCCCACACAAGACCTAAATCAAACTCTCTACGACACTTTGGCTAGCTCTATGAATTAAAGCGAGATTCAATGGAATGCGGTTGCTGATGAACTGACCACTATCTTCAACTCCTATGATCCAAACTATGAGCAAAACTTAGTAAATGTTCTTGTAACAAACATTTGTAATCTAACTGCTCCAGAACTAACCCCATTCTAAAATGATAAGTGCGTCAACAACATATCTCTTAACATTTTGGATGGAGGTATCCTTGTAGCTATGAATTTCTTTCAGCGGAGTGTGCGTAATGCGATGTAAGATCTAAAGATGCAGTATGTGACACATACAAAATTAACATACGCTGGCGATTATTTCCAACAATTAGATTTTGTGTAACTAGACAAGATGCTGTTCTATATGTTTAAAATATTTCAATTAACGCAAGGAGTGGCTTTTACGTCTTACGACAATGCCATCTACCTCATAACCAACAATTACTTGCAGATAACCTTGGGAATTACTGCCTTTTTCGTAATAGTGTTACTTTTATGGATAAAAACGATTCCACAGCAGAAGGAACAACTTTCTCTTCTGTACGGACACCTGTTACTGGTGCCTTTCATGATCCTGAGAGCCAATAATCGCATAGCTAGCAATTTAAAAGAAGCGATTGAGTATTCCGATTCATGATATTTACTACTTGCCTCATAGTTAAATAATGACAGGATCGCAATTAAAGCATGTTTATATTTTTAATCACTATATTTGCCTTATTGTGTTTTTCATAAGATAAATGTCAGTTGCCATGAATTATAATCCCTACAATGATTTTCAAAGAGAGACTAGTTCATTTTCTTTAAGAATCTTCAGAAAAACTTAAGCTCACCTATCAATCGACACTCCAGTCCATACAGATCATCAATGTCATCGACACTCTTCATCGTATTGACATTAACAAAGCCATTGCCAAACAGTGGACCAAAGGAAAATGCTTTGCACTAGCCTTGCTTCGACTTTGCTGCAAATTGTTTGAAGTAAGAAGCATACATATGAGAGAGTTTGTTAAACTCATCGAGAAAAGATATCAGGATTTCGCCGTCGAGGATTTAGAGAGATAATCACTTCATGCTTAGGGGAGAGGAGAAACAGAAATAAGTTGCGATTAAATTGAAGAAGAAATTACATAATTTGAAATGAGAATTGTACTGTGGTTGAGGTGGAAAGTATCAATGCCTTTACTTTATGACGACGTAATAATGATTGCTTACGCATGGGACAATTTCACTTTGGCGTTGTCTAACTTTCCTCTGATTTTTGAGGCAATGCCTGCTTCCCCCTCCTCTCTCTAAAACCATAATTACCTGGTAAACAGCATTCGAATATGTCTGTATAACTTTAACCACCTCATCAAAAACACGAGCGTATAAAACCTATCCCATAAGATACATAAAATTGCGATTGGTATCTTCATCACAGCTATAAGTACATGTATAGCTATTCAGAGTTTCTGATGAAGGAAAAGCTAAAACAAAATAAATATGCATTAAATCCTAAAATATCGATTAATTTTATATTAGAGGATTTTCTGAGGAAACAGTATCAGGTGATTCTTTAAAACATGGAATAAGAGATCAAGAAAGTATTGGAGGTCCTGAACAGCTACAAGCTATTTAAATAAAAATCAAAGGGTAAGCGAGATCCTAAACTGAAAGATGACCTAAAGAAAAAGTATAACAAAGATTCCAAAAAACAGTCAGAAGACAAGGAAAACATCATGTATTACGTCAACAGAGCGAGAAGCAAAAGTAAACAGCACATACAACTAAATGAAGGCCATGGGCGCTAGCAACAAAGCAGAAGTAAGAGCAGGAAGGATAAAACAAAGGACAGTAAAGACAACATCAAGCTAACTAAAAAAAAAGAAGTTAAGAAAAAGTTTCAAAGCCATAAAAACAAAAGCAATAGTGCAAAATCCATAGCCAGCAAAAATATTAGTCTCGTCAAGAGGGAAAAATCAAGTGATGAGATAGAGTCAAAGAAAGAAAAGAAATTAATAAAATGCAACATGAGTAATGCAAGTAAGCATGTCGAAAAAAGTCATCTACCTTCAAAGATAACTGCTCCTGCGGTATAAAATTATTTGACAATGAAATCAGCGTATTGGCTACATTCTACAACCCTGGCAAAAACAGATAAAAAGTCCACCAATTCTTCCATCCGCATGAAGATTCGCTGATCCGTAGCCGTGGTCGATAGATCTAGTTTGATTTTCTTTTTTCATATTACAGATTGCTAGGCTGAGATAATTAGTTTTGGACTATCGCCAAATCTATCACAAAAATTGTCATAATATGGTTTTGTTTTGGCATGGATAATTTATTAAAGATGAGGGCGATTATATTAAATTTGAATCGATGCGGAACACCCTTCCCCTAACTTCCCTGCCTCTACAGGCAATACTTACGCTCGAGCAATACTACCACATCGTCTTGGTGATTTTCACCTTCTTCATGGTGCTGTTTAAAACATACAACCTACCATATACTGGTGCTATGTCAGCACAGGAAGGCATCATTCTTCTCATCTTTGCCATATACATGCCCATTCGTATCAAATTCGGAATCGGCGCAAACAAGGTAGTTTTCCATTCAGTTAGACGGAAAGTTCTTCAGGGATGGCGCTGTTCATGGTCTTGACGATGCTGGGGTTAGTGTTCGGGATTTACTACATCTTTCTCCAGTATTTCGTCTTGTTAATCGAGATCCTACTGTTCGCGGGTCTAATAATTTGCCACAGTCTCTAGCTTGTGATAGGTTTCTTTGCCTGTTGGCAATTTCAAAGTTACGAAAAGCAGCAGTGATTGATTGGATAAGATGGTATATTTTGCTATCAGGAAGCATCAGCATTAATTCTTTTACTGTTCATTGCTGGCTAACAACCAGTAACAAGATTAATTATATATATATATATAAGTAAGCATGCCTGCTGATTCACTTTGCATTAAACATAACAGGGACTTGTCTATCTACGATCTCACCCTCCATTAACTCATCTGCGAAAGATGTGCACTCTTCGAGGACAGGTATCGACTACACCATTTTATTGAGCACAACTCTTTGGCTGACTTTGCATCTAGCCTTTCCTTTAAATTTGCAACATAATTTGAGTAATTAGGACTTACCAATAACTCTTCAACTATAGACTGGAGATACCTTCAATCAATCTCCGAAAAAACCTTTACTGAGCATAGCATCCGAATTAACAATGCATTCGATGACAAAATCCTAAAGCTCGAAGAATAACGAAAAATGAAGCTTCTATCAACTCAGCAAAGTATTTCTAAAATAGTATTCGAGTGCAAGTAAACAATATGTACCCTTTTATCTTCACGTTTAACTGAATTGTCATAAACAAAGGTCAAGCTTGAGTCTTATTCAGCTCAAGATAAATTCTAGTAAATTTGTAAACTAATGAGTGACGACAAGACGTCCAGAAGCATGGAATACATTTAAAAATAATTGGCTATGATGAAGATTGAATTGCAGCAGAAATTTAATGAGGTCAACCTCGAGTAATCCCTGCCTACTCTCTTTCATAAAAAATCATCAAAGGAAGAGAATTTGATTAATATCAGCGAAGAGTTAATAGGAAGTCTGGAGCTTACTTTAGATTCCAAGGAGGAAAAGAGTTCAAACTACATGTCCAACTGTAAAACAGAGAGAAGCCAAAATATATTTTCTAGTTAAGAGCTGCCCATTCCTATTACGAGATCTTTCAAGGTAGAAACTGTTTCTGAGAGCATTAAAAAGGTAAACAGCAAGTTCTAAATTAAAAATATTGTGATTAAAAATAATGTGAAGCAGGTCAATCTACGGCAGTTAACCTTGAATGACAAATAAGCCATCGAAGCTATTAAGATATGCAGTTTCAGCAATTTTGTTACTAAGATCGATTTGAGTTGTAATGATCTCACTCATAGATTTATTACGCAGCTCAAGCGAGATAAACCTAAAAGTAGATACCTTAAAACAATCATAGTCAAAGGCATCAAATTGATAGATCAGCGGGCACTAAAAAAATAGGGAATAGATTTTGATACCGCAAAAGAGGGAGGAAAAATACAGATTGGCGATATAATACTCTAATACTGATTTATATTTTTTTTGATTAACCTATTTCAAATTGCAATGAATCAGTATCATTATTGATATACTATTATATACTATGTGCCAATTCCTATGCTTTGATTGCTGGTGGTTCAATTGCTGTGGAGTTCTTTGCGGAGGCTTGCACCATGCTATTTGTATCTGCTCCTACTGGGTGTGCAAACCCCCTGCGCTAGCCAACATTGACCCTGAGTGCTGCCATATTTGTGCTATGGATGGATGGGGAGGTAATTGTTTCTGCTGGGGAAACATTTGCTGTGCCCCAAAAGCAGTAAAGGACTGGAGCCATATTATGAGTTCCGGAGTAGGAGGTCAAAATGTAAACAATTATGCTCCGTGATTTGCATATGATCATATAATCATTTATGAGATTGGATAATTAGGACAAAGCTTGCAAAAATGATCACTTTTTGATTTAGGGAAGAAAAATAGCCCTAATTCAATCCAATGCAATAATTATAAACCCTTCGACACCTCATTCCAATTGTGGTAAATGTAAACTATAAACTATAAAATTGAGTATACATAATTTAGCCTTTATTTAATCCTGTTGAGCTAAATACAAAAGAAATAATATTTCGCCCTTTTAAATGCTAAAAAATATTTAATGTCATTTGGTTCCTCTTAGTGAGTTCAAGTTTGACTTCAAATCCG
>Ga0302191_10001058_pt1 | contig 17656 bp, 11 predicted proteins | sample II_Bog_E3_1_FD_198775 | JGI IMG/M metagenome (GOLD analysis project Ga0302191, IMG submission 198775) | Peat permafrost microbial communities from Stordalen Mire near Abisko, Sweden - II_Bog_E3_1 | ecosystem: Environmental > Terrestrial > Soil > Wetlands > Peat | place: Sweden: Abisko...
GTCAAAACCCAGGATATAGTTCATGCCCGAGCAACCGCCGCCCTCAACACCCACGCGCAGCCCGAAATCATCGCTCACCTCCTGCTGGTCTTTCAGTTTTTTTAGTTCTTTCACCGCACCTTCAGTAAAAGAAACCGGACCAGGTGCAGTTTCAACAGCAATACTCATCTTATTTTTAATTAACTTCACAAATATAAGCTAAAATCCACATTTTTGCCCTACACGGTTTTATTTTGACCGATGGATAACATTCTAATTATGAACCTTTCTTCGTTTTTACAGGATATAGCAAAGTATACTATCGCCGGCGCCGGGGTTGTCTGGATTGCTTTTTACCTGCTAAAACCTTACCTGGACCGCGACGACAAAATACAGCTGCTGGAATTCAGAAAAACATTAAGCAATCAAACCATGCCGCTAAGGCTGCAGGCTTATGAGCGTTTAGTTCTGTTTATCGAGCGTATTAACCCGGCAAACATGCTGATACGGCTAAATGCAACCGCTTTTACCGCGCTCGAACTGCAAACTCTGATTGTTGAAGATATCCGCTCGGAGTACCAGCACAATGTTACGCAGCAGATCTACGTGAGCAGCAGGGCCTGGGCAGTAGTAAAATTGGTGAGGGACGATACCTTAAATATAGTGAACAATGCCGTCAGGTCCCTTCCAGCAGATGCCTCGGGGCTCGATTTGAGTAAAACCATACTGGGTTATTTAAGCCAATTGGAAGACAACCCCTACGAAGTTGGCGCAGGCCGGCTTCGGAAAGATTTGGAGGAGTTGTTTTGAGGAAGTCCGAAAGTCGGGAAAGTCAGTAAAGTCCGAAAGAAGGAGCATCCGTAAAATTCTTATTAATCGTTGTAATCGGTGATATAAAGTCCGAAAGAAGGGGCCTTCGCAAGATGCTCTTCAATCGGTGAAATCAAATTTTAAAATCGGTGTAATCCGAGATAAATAATCTGTGATAAAAAAGGTAACCACTTCATCGGGTATTGAAATAAAGGAGGTTTACACCGAACCGTCCGAAATGAATGAATTGCCCGGCGAGTTTCCGTTTACCCGGGGCATTCAAAAGGACATGTACCGGGGCAAGCCCTGGACCATGCGCCAGTACGCCGGTTTTTCAACCGCCGAAGAATCCAATAAGCGATACCATTATTTATTAAGCCAGGGCACCATGGGCCTGTCTGTGGCATTTGACCTGCCGACACAAATAGGTTACGATTCGGACCATGAGCTTGCCGAAGGCGAGGTGGGCAAGGTGGGTGTCGCAATAGATTCGTTGAAGGATATCGAGATATTGTTTGATGGCGTTGCCCTTAAGGACATCACCACCTCTATGACCATCAACGCCACGGCGCCGATATTGCTTGCCATGTATATCGCCCTCGCCAAAAAACAAGGCGCCGACCTGGAACAACTATCCGGAACGGTACAGAACGATATTTTAAAAGAATACGCCGCCCGCGGGACCTATATCTATCCTCCGGAGGCATCAATGCGGCTGATCACCGATGTTTTTGAATATTGCAGCAAAGAAGTTCCCAAATGGAACACCATTTCCATATCGGGCTATCACATCCGCGAGGCGGGTTCAACAGCGGTACAGGAACTGGCATTTACATTGGCCAACGGCAAAACCTATTTAAAGGCGGCCATTGACAAAGGGCTCGACATTAACGTATTTGCCAAAAGGCTTTCCTTTTTCTTTAATTGCCACAATAATTTTTTTGAAGAGATTGCCAAGTTCAGGGCAGCCAGGCGCATGTGGGCGCATATCACCAAAAGCCTTGGGGCGACTGAAGCGGGTGCGCAAAAACTTCGTTTTCATACGCAAACCGGCGGATCAACTTTAACCGCTCAGCAACCGATGAACAACATCGTGCGCGTAAGCAACCAGGCCCTGGCGGCAGTTTTGGGAGGTACGCAATCGCTGCATACCAACGGATATGATGAGGCGCTTTCGTTGCCCACCGAAGCGGCAGCAAAAATAGCTTTGCGAACCCAGCAGATCATCGCTTTTGAAAGCGGCGTGACCGACACCGTCGACCCGCTAGCGGGCTCTTATTTTATAGAAGCATTGACTGACGATCTGGAAAAAGCGGCACAGCTGTATATCGATAAGATAGATGCCATGGGCGGATCGGTGAAGGCGATAGAACAGGATTTTATCCAGCAGGAAATAGCCCGGTCGGCTTATGAATACCAAAATGAAATTGAACGGGGCGAACGAACGTTGGTTGGCGTGAATCGTTTTGTGGACCCCGAAGTTGCAAGCGCCAACCTATTCAGGGTCGATGACGCCATCCGGCTGCACCAGGTAGAAAAGCTGCAGCAATTAAAAAAAGAGCGGGATAACGACGCTGTCCAAAACAGCCTGGAGCAGCTGCTTTTGGCGGCTAAAGGCACCAAAAATCTTATGCCGCTCATCCTCAGCGCGGTTGAAAATTATGCAACCCTGGGTGAGATTTCAGATACCCTCCGCAGGGTTTTTGGCGAGTATTGAACCCCATTCTTGCCGTGCTTTAACCGACAGTTATGCCATCAACTAAAAGGCAATTTCCAGCGCGCACGAGTTGCAAAATAAGACTATCCGGAAGGCAAAAATTAACCATTAATCAAAAGACCAAAATAGGATAAAGTCTAAAAACCGACTTGATTTGTCCTTCAGTGAACTTATGGCCAATCAAAATTATCGAATGAGTTAAACATCAGAAAGAGAAGGGCTTTCGGCGCTTAATATAATATTTTATGTGAAATTACTACTATAAAGCACTTTATTTTATCATAAATTTATTTCTGCAAAAAGTTGAAAATTTATTTTTTTATCCCCTTTTTTTTTGAATATTCGAGGTTCCGAAACGGGTCAAAAGATTGTAGGCTGGGGACTTGGAAATCAATATTTTAATAAAATGTATATGGAAAAAACTTGTACTAATGTCTGGAACAGCTGCCTTCAAATCATTAAAGACAACATCCCGGCCCAGAGTTTTAAGACCTGGTTTGAGCCGATCAAAGCTTTAAGAATGGAAGGAAGCGTTTTAACCATCCAAGTACCAAGTTTATTTTTCTACGAATGGCTGGAGGAGCACTATGTTGGCCTGCTCCGCAAAACAATAAAAAAACAATTAGGCGACGACGGACGTTTGGAGTACAATATAGTTGTTGAACAATCATCCTCGGCAAAACCCTACACAACTAATTTGCCCTCGAACGGGAACGGTGCCGAATCAAAAAATCAGTCCATGCCGATACCGATTTCTATAAACAAAGACATCAAGAACCCCTTTGTTATACCGGGTTTAAAAAAGCTGAATGTCGATCCGCAGCTTAACCGGAATTATACTTTTAACAACTTTGTTGAAGGTGATTGCAACCGTTTGGCCAGATCAGCCGGATATGCCGTAGCGGCCAAACCGGGCGGTACTTCATTCAACCCGCTGATGATATACGGCGGCGTTGGTTTGGGCAAAACCCACCTCGCGCAGGCGATTGGCAACGAGATCAAACAAACCCTGCCCGATAAGTTGGTGCTGTATGTATCCTGCGAAAAGTTTACCCAGCAGTTTGTTGATGCCCTGAAGCATAATAATATCAATGACTTTGTGAATTTTTACCAGGCCATTGATGTGCTGATCATGGATGACGTGCATAACTTTGCCGGTAAGGAAAAAACACAGGATTTCTTCTTCCATATTTTTAACCATTTGCATCAATCAGGCAAACAGGTGATCATCACTTCGGACAAGGCCCCCAAGGACCTCGCCGGCTTGGAAGAACGCCTGCTTTCAAGGTTTAAATGGGGTTTGTCTGCCGATTTGCAGGTTCCCGACCTGGAGACCCGCATGGCCATCCTGAAAAATAAAACTTACCAGGACGGCATCGAACTGTCAAACGATGTGATCGAGTACGTTGCGCATAATATCGATAATAACGTGCGCGAACTGGAAGGCGCAATGGTATCCCTGCTGGCACAATCGACCTTAAACCGCAAGGAGATTGACTTGGCGCTGGCCAAGCAGATGCTGAAGAACTTTGTAAAAAATTCTTCCAAGGAAATTTCGATGGAGTACATCCAGAACCTGGTTTGCGAGTATTTCGAGGTACCGATCGAGATGGTAAAATCTCAAACCCGCAAACGCGAGATTGTTCAGGCGCGCCAGATCTCCATGTACCTGGCCAAGGCCCATACCAAAAGCTCACTAAAATCCATCGGCCACTTCTTCGGCGGCCGCGACCACTCCACCGTGATCTACGCCTGCCAGACGGTTGAAGATTTGATCGATACCGATAAGAAGTTTAAAGGGTATGTGGCGGATATACAGAAGAAGTTGAAGATGACATAGTCGTTATTTGATTAAAATATTGAAGCCCTGCTTTTGCGGGGCTTTTTTTGTTGTTACGATCCATGCGAGTTCCTATTCTGTCCGTCAAATTTATTGCGTTACCCTGTGCGATCTTGTAAGTAAGCACTAATGTCAAAATAAACAGGACATCAAAATCCTTAATGATGGCAAAAATCACCGTTCGTCAATTGCATTTCTTTAATGCCCTGCGATGCGGTAGCTTTGTGCAAACACTCATACCTGGCATGAAAAGAAACGCATCCGTCCCAATCCTTTTGGCAGTATGCCTCGGTTGCCTGTTGCATCCGCTTAGCCTTTCGGCACAAAAAATAAATTATATGGGCCTGGCCGACTCATGCATGAAATTGAAGGACTATACCTGCGCGGCGGAAAACTACGACCTGGCGCTGGAAAAGCTCGACCCGGAGTCGAACGGTATTGCCTTTATGGCTGCCCGTGCCTGGGCGCTAACAAACGACAAAGAAAAAACGTGGACTGCGCTAAAGCGCTATGTAAAAAACAATGGGCTTAACAATAACATATTTTTTAGCAATGAGCTATTGAAAGAAAAATCTTTCGATTTTTTGAAAGACGATGCACGCTGGAAGGCAATGATAGCCGCCGCCGAAGATGGCGAAAACCGGGAGCGGGCCAGGGAAAAGAAAAGTTTAGACTCGGTAAAAGCAGCTTCCAAAGCTGTTGAAAGCGCACTGGATGTGAGGCCGCAATTAAAAAACTTGTCAAACACCCCATATACAAAGCTAAAAACCCTGTTGGTTTATCGTTCGCCAAAACCTTATGTTAAAGATAATGGCGTTACCTTGTATATCCGGGTAGACGCCACCGACGTGCCGTTTTATGTGCAGTTGCCGGCCGGCTACGACCCTGCAAAGCCCAGTCCCGTTTTGGTAGTACTGCACGGTGCAGTACAGTATAACGTTGGCTATGGCGATGCAAGTACCTCGCGGTATGTTTACCGCGCTACAAGCGATCATATCCCCTTTTATTCAAAAAATTATATCACCATCTACCCAATGGGCACTAAAACCATCAATTGGATGACGACCGAAAGCGGCTTCGACATGGTGAATCGCATCGTGGTTTACCTGAAAGCTTTTTTAAATATCGACGACAATAGGGTCGAATTGCTGGGCCATTCCAACGGTGCAACTGGGGTTTTTACTTACCTGGTTAAGTCGCCGACCCTTTATGCGGGTTTTTACGGCATGGATACCCAACCCCGGGTATACATCGGTGGCACATTTTTGCAAAACGCGATGACCCGCCATTTCTACAATTTTGCAACGGATAAGGACTACCACTATCCCTATGCAGCGGTAAAAACCATCGACAGCCTGGCCAAATCGCTTGGCGTTACCTGGTACACACAATTGAATGTGGGCTATCCGCATTGGTTCCCTGCTATGAAAGAGGCATTTACGCCGATGGCCAAAATATTTGCCGATATGGCCCATCGCGTCCGGAACCCTTATCCCGACAGTATTTATTTCGAGACAGATAACGTTAAATACGGTGCGTCCGACTGGATAACCGTAACCCAACTCGATACTCTTTCGAAAAAAGCCGCCTGGCAAACCGATCCGAACTTTAAAATCACCGCCTGGCCGGATAAGAATGATTTTAATAAGATCGTTCACCGCGAAGAAATGGCTTTTTATTACCCGCACAAGTCCGCCGCGGTGAAAGCCAAAAGGCAGGGCAATAATTTTTATGTCCAAACTAGTGATGTTGCCGCGTTTTGCATACGACTGAATAGGGAAATGATTGATTACAGCAAAAAGGTAAATGTTTTTGTGAACGGTAAGAAGGTCTTTTCGCAGCGGATAAAACCTGACAAAGCATTTACATTATCAAATTTTAAGAAGAACCTCGACCGGAAAGTGATTTGGGAACATGAGATCAACATCCCAGTTCAATAGCTGATGGCTTACAACTGGCCCGGGGAAGTTGCCGCTGCTCCGTCAACTAAAAAAAATTCACCGGCGTATTATTCCCTTGCCATTTGCGTTAAGATGTTTAGCTTAGTGCTTAAATATGACGTCTGCCGGGAATTACGAGCTGCTGATCGGGAAGATCAATGTTTTTATCCGCAAATACTATTTTAATAAGTTTTTGCGGGGGCTTATCTTTTTGGGCGCAGGGCTATTTTCTGCGTACGTGGTAATCACCGTCAGCGAATATTTTGGCGATTTCAGCACTACGTTCCGCACCATCCTTTTTTACTTTTTTATCTTATTAAACCTCGGTTTTATCAGCTGGCTGATATTGCCGCCACTGCTGGCCTGGTTTAAAGTGGGCAAATCACTAACACACGACCAGGCTGCAGAAATTATCGGCACGCACTTCCCGGATGTAAAGGATAAGCTGCTCAATACCCTTCAGCTAAAAAAACTCGCCGACCACGATCCGCAGCACCGCGCGCTGATCGAAGCCAGTATTGACCAAAAAATTGAAAAATTGAAGCCGGTTAGTTTTCCTTCGGCCATAAATATCCGCGAAAACAATAAATATTTGAAATGGGTGGTCCTTCCGGCCGGCGTTATTTGCATCCTGGCTTTTGCAGCGCCTTCGGTACTCACGGAGAGCACAAAAAAACTCATCCGGCATAATGAATATTTTGCGCCGGTGGCGCCATTCAGCTTTGTTTTGCAAAACAGCTCACTGTCAGTTGTCCAGGGCGATGATTTGAAACTGGACCTGAAGCTGCAGGGCAACAAGCTGCCCAATGATGTTTATGTTGAGACAGGGAACAATACGTTTAAGCTGGATAAGGATAACATTACCCGGTTCCACTACCTCTTTACCAACCGGCAGCAGAATACTTCTTTCCGGCTTACAGCAAACGGGTTTAATTCTCAACCCTACGAAATAAAGGTAAACCTGCGCCCCTCGCTGCTGCACTTTGATGTCGATTTAAACTACCCGGCGTACCTGCACAAAAGAAACGAATCGCTGGCCAACGCCGGCGACCTGACCATCCCCGCAGGCACCGAAGTGAAATGGAATTTCCACACGCAAAACGCCACCGGGCTGCACTTTGAGATGAACGGCAACACCGGGGACGTGAAAACTGCCGGACCCGATCTGTTTGAACACCAGGAAAAGATCCTGAAAAATAGTGTTTGCAAAATAACCCCGGTAAACCAACAGGTAAACCACAGCGATTCGGCCAGCTACCGGTTGAGTGTGATCGCCGACGAACCGCCAACCATTACCGTACAGGAGAAGCAGGACTCCGTAAGCATAAAAGCCATGTACTTTGACGGCAATATCCAGGACGATCATGGCTTTTCGTCCTTAACTTTTAACTACCGCGTGGGCGACCCGAATGATAAAGCGCATCAAAAAACCTTTAGCAAACCGGTTAAGGCTGATCTGGGTCAAACCCAGTCCAACTTCTTTTATTACTGGAATTTAAAGGACGCGGGCATAAAACCCGGCGACCAGGTGACCTATTATTTTGAAGTTGCAGACAACGATGGCGTAAACGGGCCAAAAAAAGTACGCTCGCCGGAGCATACGCTCAATATCCCCGATGCGAACGAGTTGAATAACCAGCTGAACGAAGGGACGGAAGTAGTTAAGCAAAAGATGGAGTCGGCAATGAAGCTGGCCGGGCAGATCGAGCGGGAATCGCAAAAACTGAATGAGATGCTGCTGGATAAAAACAATATGTCGTTTGACGAGAAAAAACAAATACAGGATCTGCTGCAAAAGAAGAAGGACCTGGACGACCTGGTAAAAGAAGTTCAAAACGAAAACCAAAAAAACCTGTACAACCGCCAGCAAAATCAGCAGCAAAATCAGCAATTAACCGAAAAGCAGCAGCAAATGGAGCAACTGCTCAGCAAACTGCTCGACCCGAAAACACAGGAGATGCTGGAGCGCTTGCAGGAACTGTTGCAGCAGGACCAAAAAGACGCCACGCGCGACCAATTGTCAAAAATGCAGATGGACAGTAAAGACCTGCGCAAAGAACTTGACCGTATGCTGGAGCTTTACCGCAAATTGGATTTTGAACAGAAATTAAACCAAAATGCCGAGCAGCTGAAAAACCTGGCGAACGAGCAGCAGCAACTTTCCGACCAGGCCAAACAACCCGGCTCCGACCCTCAAAACATGCAGATGGAGCAAAAAAGCCTGAACAAAAGTTTCCAGGATATAAAAAAATCATTAGACGAACTAGATAAGACCAACCAGCAGGCCGAGCATAAGCAAGAGTTTGAAAACCCCAAGCAGGAAGAGCAAAGCATCGACCAGCAGATGGAAAAAAGCACGGAAGAATTGGGCAAGAACGATCCGCAGAAGGCATCGCAATCGCAAAAACAAGCTGCCGACCAGATGAGCCAACTGGCCGATAAGATGCAGCAAAAAGAGCAGGAAGGCGAAGACAGCCAAAACAGCGTTGACGAGGCCCAGCTGCGCCAGCTGCTAAAAAACCTTATCAACAGCTCGTTCGACCAGGAAGCGGTGATGCAATCCGTAAAGGGGACCAGCACTACCGATCCGAATTATATTACCCTGGCGCAAAAACAAAAAAACATAAAAGACAACCTCAAAACGGCAGAGGATACGTTATACGCCCTTAGCCGGCGCATTCCGCAGATACAATCAGTGGTTAACCAGGAAGTATCCGGCATAAATGACCATATCGACCAGGCCCTCCAAAACATGGGCGAAAGGCTTACGCCCGAGGCTTCACGCAACCAGCAGTATGCCATGACCTCGATGAACAATTTGGCACTGATGCTGAGCGAGGCGCTTGATCAATTGCACAACGCCATGAAGAATGGCAAAGCCGGAAAAGGCAAGGGAAAGCAAATGTCTGTATCGCAATTGGCGCAGCAGCAGCAGCAATTGAACCAAAACATGGAAAAAGCCCGCCAGCAAATGCAGCAGCAGGGCAATAAAGGAAAAAGTGCTGAAGGAAATAATGGAAATATGAGCGAACAATTTGCTAAATTAGCGCGGCAGCAACAGGAGATCAGGGAGGCATTGCAGCAGCTTAACCAGGACGAGAACAAGGACGGGACCAACGGCTTGGGGAATTTGGATAAAATTTCGCAACAAATGGAACAAACGGAGCGCGATCTCGTAAACAGGCGCATATCTGAGGAATCGCTACAGCGGCAGCAGCAAATTCAAAGCCGCCTCCTGGAGGCTGAAAAGGCAGAGCAGCAGCGCGACCAGGACCAGCAGCGCGAAAGCCATGCAGGCAAAGATATCCCGCCGGGCTACATAAAAGCCTTGCAGGACTACCAGCAAACCAAGGAAAAACAGACCGAGCAGGTTAAAACAATTCCGCCTGCTTTAAATTTTTATTATAAATTAAAAATAAAATCTTACTTTGATCTACTCAACGCTAAATGACATGGACCAATCAAATGTTCAAACAAGTGAAATGTATACCCTGCAGCTTCCTTCTAAACAGGAAAGCATAACACTGCTGGAAAATTTGATAGAAGAAATTGCCGATAAACACAATATTAGTGAAGATACTTTTGCCAATATGATGACCACCCTTAGCGAGGCGACCATCAATGCGATTGTACATGGGAATAAACTCGACCCGGCAAAAAAAGTAATTATAAATGCCGATATCGAACCGAAACGTATTGTATGGACCGTTACCGACGAAGGCGAAGGTTTCGACTATAATAACCTGCCGGACCCTACCGCGCCTGAAAATATCGAAAACTTAACCGGCCGCGGCGTATTCATTATCAAACACCTGGCCGACCAGGCGATCTTTAACACCAAAGGCAATGAAGTTGAACTTCACTTTAAAATATAATGCCCGCCATTAATTTTTTTGAAGAGAACATCACCTATAAATTAAAGCATAAAACCGAAGTCCGGCGCTGGATCACCGAAACCATAAACGCCGAAGGGTACCAACTAAAAGAGCTCAATTACATTTTTTGTTCCGATGATTATTTATTGCAGGTCAACCAGCAATATCTTAACCACGACACCTATACAGATATCATCACGTTTGATCATTCAGCAACTGAAAAATCAATAGTTGGTGATATTTTTATTTCGATAGAACGCATCCGCGAAAACGCCGCCAAGTTTAAGGTAACCGAAACCGACGAACTGCACCGGGTGATTATCCATGGGGCCTTGCATTTGCTGGGCTACAAGGATAAAACTCCTGTTACAAAACAAAAAATGACACAAAAAGAAGATTTCTATTTGAATAAGCGTGGCTTTAATAGCTAATTTTGGATCAGACGATTCGAAAAACCAACACTTTAAGATATGAAAGCACTCTTTTTATTATTCGGTATGCTGTTCGTAACGGCGCCGGCCTCTGTTTACGATTTTAAACTGAAAACCATCGACGGGACGGATTTTTCCCTCGATCAGTATCGCGGCAAAAAACTGCTCATCGTAAATACCGCGTCGAAATGCGGATTTACCCCGCAGTATAAGGAATTGCAACAACTGGCCGACCTTTATAAGGACAAGGTAGTAGTAATCGGCTTCCCCGCAAACAACTTTGGCCAGCAGGAACCAGGCACCGCAAGCGAGATCAAAACCTTTTGCTCCAAAAATTACGGCGTAACTTTCCCGCTTAGCGAAAAGGTGAGCGTTAAAGGCGATGACATCGCCCCGTTGTTTAAATATTTAACCGAAGCGCCCAACCCCGATTTTACCGGCGAGATCAAATGGAATTTCGAAAAATTCCTGATCGACGAAAACGGCAAACTGATCCACCGTTTCCGTTCGCAAACCACCCCGCTTGATCCAAAGCTGACACAGTATTTGTAAGCTGAATGGAATGAATTTTACAAGCCGCCTTCAATTGATGAGGGCGGCTTTTTTGTTTGGCGTCGGATTCAAGCCAACATTTTTTATTCGCCTACCACATCTCGCCGTTGGTATATACCATCCCGCCGTTGGTGTAATTAACTAACGGACTGCCATTTTTTCGCTTAGCTTTATACTGATCTTTCCCTTAATACCTGCTGATTGCGCTGATATGTCTAAAACACAAACCCCGCCGTTTACGGTGGCCGGATACCTGTTGACCGCCTGAAGCTATTGAACGTTACGGTGTTAAAAGATTTTTTTGGTATCCCGCCCATTATTGAGGATACCTGTTACCCATTTATATGCCCTGTTGTTAAAAAAACCAAAACTACAATAGCTGACCGGCCGCCCCAAATTAGTTTTTGGGGCGGCCTTTTTTGTGGTTGCAACCTGATATTATCCGCGCTGCTGGCGGACGACAGTTGCAGCGTCTTTCCGACTTATTATTTAGCGTTTTGAATCATACAAATCCATATATTTATCTACATGTTCCGATCTGTTGTTTTAGCCGCCGCCCTTTTGTTGTGCTTACGCGTTAACGCACAGATGATGCCCTTTAAAAATTATGGTATAAAAGACGGGTTGAACGATAATAATGTGCAGGCGGTGATCAGGGACGACCGGGGCATATTGTGGGTAGGCACCGATTTTGGCATTTACTGGTTTGACGGGGCCAAATTTTACCGGCCGCAAATAAAGGCAAATGTTGGGCAATTGTACGTAACAGGCTTTTATAAAGATTTGAATGGAACGATATGGGTGCTTACCTTTTTCAATGGTATTTTTAAGTACCAGGACGGCCATTTCACCAACTACCTGGTTGATCCCGCCCTCCGCGACGAGACGTCAAACTCGATTGCCGACATGACCCAGCTTTCTGCAAACAAGTACCTGGTTGTAACACAAAATCGTCCTTATGTTTTCGACGGAAAAAATTTTTCCTCGCTTGAATCTGAACATATCCTTGTAAAGGCCAATGCCAACTGCGTAACAACGACAGCAGATCAAACCACTGTGCTGGGGACCGAGGACGGGCTTTTTCTGCTAAAGTATAGCCAAAACCGGTTGGTCCTCAGCAAGCACCTGTTGCCGGGCACCAACATCGTAAAGATCGCTGTACAAAAAAACATTTTGTGGCTGGTTTCTGATAAAAAAACACTGGCCATCCCCTACCGCGAAACCGCACCTTTCCTGGGTAAACCCACTATTTATTTTGCCGGCAGGGCCTTAAAGGACATTGCCGCAGGCAAAAACGGGGAGGTATGGGCAACGGGCAATAACGGCTCCTTCTGGGACGTTGCCGACACCGTTTTTAAGATTAAGGATGGCAAAACAACCTCCTATACAAAAGCGAACGGGCTGCCCGAAAATATTCAGCAAATTTATGCGGATAATGAAGGCATTGTTTGGTTTGCCAACCGAAAAGGGCTCAGCATGCTGGCCGACGAATACTATGAATTTACCAGTATGACTACAGCCGGACATAATGACCCAATTACTTCGCTGATCATCGATAATAAACATACACTTTGGGCCGGCTCTATCAATGGATTAGTGCGTCAGCAAGGGGCCCGCTATTTTAACTATCCGAATATTGGCCGTTCCGACATCGGCTATGTTTCATGGCTCAGTAAGCCCCCCGGCGAGGCCTGTCTTGCCGGAACGGTGTCGGGTGTTTTAAAAATAGAGAATAACAAGGTACGCAAATACCTGGATATCCATTCAACCGCCTTTTGCCAGAACGCCGACGGCAGCTTATGGTTTGGCGGGGTTACCGGGCAAGTATGGAAATTTGACGGCCACACCCTTAAGCAGCTCAAACCGTCGTTCACCGTGTCGGAAATGATTACGGCTTTGTATGCAAACAAGGACCAGGTATGGGTTGGGTTCCGCGATAGGGGCGTTGTCCGCTACGCCCTTCGGGGCGACAGTTTGCTGGCCGTTGAAGAGTTTAGCGCCGCTACCGGTTACCTGGATTTGCAAATAAGATGTTGCGCGCACGACGATAGAGGCAATATCCTTTTTGGCACCCGGACCAGCGGCGTGTACATTTTCTCGCCTGCGGCAAAAAAGCCTGTCGCGCACATCAGCACGCAAAATGGGCTCAATGCCAATTGGATAAGGGACATTGTTTTCGACAATCGAAACATTATGTACCTGGCTACCAACAACGGCATTAATATGGTCACCGGGGCTTACGGGAAACCCAACGTAACCTATGTTAAAATAAATGACGACAATATCAACCGCGAGACGAACCGTTTAATAAAAGATGGGAACCAGTTTTATATCGGCACGAATGAAGGTATATTGAAATGGATGCCCGCCAACGCACACAGGGATACCGTTCCTCCGCCGGTTTATCTTACTAAAATAGACATCCAGGGCCGTAAGGGTTTCTCGATCCAGCCCTATACGATCGATGCGGGGGGTATTGAACTGCCTTATGACCAGCATTTTGTTTCGTTTGAATTTGCCGGCATCAGCCTGAAAGCGCCCGAAAAAACGACATACCACTATATGCTAACCGGCCAGGACAATGGCTGGAGTCCGTTAACCGGGCACAATGACGTGGCATTCGATCTTAAAGCCGGCACTTACACTTTTAAAGTAGCGGCCAGGAATGAGGATGGTGTTTGGAGCCGTCGCCCGGCCGTTTTTCATTTCACTATTAAGCCGCCCTTTTGGCTATCCTGGTGGTTTGTGCTGCTGATGACTTCACTGATGGCATTCCTGGCCTATAGCGCTTACCGCTATAAATTAAGCAAGGCGCTGGCCCTCGAGTTGCTTCGAAACAAAATATCAACCGATTTGCACGACGATATTGGCTCAACCTTAAGCTCCATCTCCATTTTAAGCGAGGTTGCGGCAAGGGAAACGGAGAAAAAATCTAAACGGATCCTTAATGAAATTAACGAACGCAGCTATTTGCTGATGGAGAAAATGGATGATATCGTATGGAGCATCAGCACCCAGAACGACTCTGTCGGCAACCTGTTCAGCAGGATACAGCAATTTGCATCAACCATACTTGAAGCAAAAGACATTGAATATGAATTTCGGGTACCGGATAAAATAAAGGAAATGAAACTGGATATGCAGCGAAGGCAGCACATTTACCTGGTGCTAAAGGAAGCCATCAACAACCTGATCAAATACTCGGGCTGCTCATCCGTTTGCATACTTGCCGAATATACCGGCGGATTATTAAAAATTGAGGTGGTTGATGATGGCCAGGGCTTTGATACCCACCAGGCCCCCCGCGGGAATGGCTTATTGAACATGCAAAAACGAACAGATGCTATGCGTGGAAAGCTTTGCATTGCATCTTCGCCCGGCAAAGGAACAAGGCTGAGCCTTGCCGTACAAATAGAATAAATGTGTTATTGGATAGCCGGGAATTATTAGGGAGATTTAGAAAATATGATCAAAGTAGCCATTGTTGAAGATAACCAGGTACTGGCAAAGAGCATGGAGCAGCTTTTTGACCAAACCACCGACATCCGGTGCGTGGCATCTATCAAAAATCTGCTTAACGTGGTCAGCGTTTTCCAAAAAGCAAAGCCGGATATTGTCCTTATGGACATCGGCCTGCCTGATATTTCGGGCATTGAGGGCGTTAGGACGCTGAAAAACAACTATGATAACATGCAGATATTGATGTTCACCGTGTTTGACGACGATGAAAAAATATTTGAAGCCATACGGGAAGGCGCATCGGGCTACCTGCTCAAAAAAAGCCGCCCGCAGGAGATCATCGACGCCATCCGCGACCTGAACCAGGGCGGTTCGCCCATGAGCCCATCGGTGGCGCGCCGCGTGATACAATTCTTCCAGGCTGGTGCGCCTTTGAAAGAAGAAGACTATCAATTGACTACGCGGGAGAAAGAGATCCTTTTTGCATTGGTAGACGGCCTGAGCTACAAAAAAATTGCCGACAAGTACTACCTGAGCGTCCATACCATCCGGAAGCATATCTCCAACATTTACGAAAAACTGCACGTCCATTCCAAATCGCAGGCTGTTGCCCGGGTGCTACATTCGCGAAATCAAAAATAGACTGGCTTGTCCCGTTAATTAGGGAAAAGGCGGCGTGAAGGCGCACGGCCTGTGCGGTTCTACTCTTGAGAGGGGCGCTCAACGCGCCAATGCCGGAAAAGCGGCGGCCCCGTGTTATTTCTCTTACTGCAATTCTTTTATCCGATCGGCTACTACAAAATATGGGATAAATGTCCCATTTCCCCCGTAACAATTTATTTGTCACTTTATTAAAAACATTTAAGCCATGAAAAAAAATTTTTTTTTAACCGCACCCTTGCTGTTATTTTTGCTTTTATCGGTGAAAAGCAACGGCCAGGTGAACAACCCGGGCACGGTAGTAACAACCGATGCGTCAAACCAAGCCAATAACAATATTAACAATTCTGTTAACAACGGGTTGAATGGTGTTGCAAATGGAGTAAAAGGCCTTTTCAAAAAGAAAAAGAAAATGACGCATGCTGATTCGGTACAAATGATGCAGCAACAGCAACAGGCAAACCCCAACGGTATGCCACCGGCGCCCGTTCCACCATCATCGACAGCAGCTTCCGGGCAACCGGCCGGTGCAACTACACCCATCGGAAGTTTGGCCTCCTACCAAAACTACGACTTTGTACCCGGCAATAATATTTTGTTTGAAGACGAATTTACCGACGACCAGGTTGGCGAGTTTCCGGTGCATTGGAACCTTAAAGCCGGGCAGGCCATTCTTAATAGCGCAGGGGCGGACAAAGCCTTTTATATGACTGACGGAAATTATTGCAGGATATACCCCTTGATGAAAAACGAGTCATATCTAACCGCAAATTTTTCCATAGAATATGATACCTACTGCAACGGTGGATACCCGCTCGGCCTCGAAATTGATGACGCAAACAATGGTGGAATGATGAAGATAACGGTAAGCGACCACGACGTTGAGTGGACCGGCTATATTGCCAAAATTGATCGCTCTACAAGCCTTGGCGCCGAGTTGCCTGCAGATATTGCAAGCCGGAATTTCGATAATAAGTGGCACCATATTGCTATTGCCTATAAAAATGACCAGCTGAAGGTATATGTAGATAAAGACAGGGTGTTGCTCGTACCGCACTGCAATGGCCTTTCGCCGGCAAGCGTTCAGATCTACGGCATAGGCGATCATGATAAGCCAATTATGTTTAAATCGTTTAAGATAGCTGACGGCGCTCAAATGTATATGACCGGCCAAAAATTCACCGATGCCAAAATCGTCACTCACGGCATTAACTTCGATATTGACCAGGCCACCATTAAGCCCGAAAGCATGGGCACGCTGAATATGATCGTCCAGGTAATGAAATCAAACCCGGATTTGAAGTTTGAGGTTGATGGGCACACCGACAATACCGGCACCGATTCGCATAACATGACTCTCTCGCAGCAACGTGCAGACGCAGTCAGGGCCCAGCTGATTACAATGGGCATTGATGCATCGCGGCTTAGCTCAAAGGGCTTTGGCGATACCAAACCGATCGCGGACAATGGCACCCTCGAAGGAAAAGCGAACAACCGAAGGGTTGAGTTTGTAAAGATTTAATTGGCCGGAAGGCAAAGAAACGAGAAAGGTTTTACACATCTGATGATATGACCGCTTGACATTATACTTCGAAGACCCCATGACCTGAGTGACCCATCTGGTGAAAAACCCGACTGGATTGTTATTGGGACCAGGCTGACGAAATAATTGTCCGATCCAAATCAAGAAACCAGCTATTGCTTTTTGGCGGCCTCCTGGGCCTTTTTGATCGAATCTTCCTGTGCTTTTTTCTTCTTCCTGTTAAAAAAACCCTTCAGTAAAAAATTACTCTGGGCAGCTTTTAGATCCGTATTCAATGTTGTCGTTGTAGTATGCACATTTTTCATTGTGGTTTGCGCCTGTTTAACCGTTGCATCCAGGTCGTTTGCCATCCTGTCATTATTTAACAACTTTCCGATGCTTCCCTGGCCGCTATTTACCTTTGCCACTATCTCGGATAATCCGCCGGTGAGCGACGCGGCATTATCAATCACGTTTGTTAATTTAACAATTATCTTATCCACATCCACCGGGTTTATCGCTGCTAATTGCTCGCCGTTCGATACTTCCTGCTTCGTGGTTATACCCCCTGGTGCTATCACTACCAGTTTATCCCCCATTAAACCATCGCTGCCGATGCTTAGTTTCGAGTCTTTTTCAATAAACTTTCTTACATCACTGTTTAATGTCAAGTCTACTCTGGCCGAACTGTCGGTTACAATATTTATCGCCTGAACAACCCCTACGTTGATGCCGGCAAAACGCACGTTATTACCTACCTGCAGGCCATTAACATTTTTAAATGTGCCGTATATCGTAAATGTTGAGCTAAAAAGGTTTTTTCGGTTCCCGATAAAAAAAATGGCCAATACCAATACCAGCAGGCCCACAA
>Ga0302191_10001059_pt1 | contig 17655 bp, 17 predicted proteins | sample II_Bog_E3_1_FD_198775 | JGI IMG/M metagenome (GOLD analysis project Ga0302191, IMG submission 198775) | Peat permafrost microbial communities from Stordalen Mire near Abisko, Sweden - II_Bog_E3_1 | ecosystem: Environmental > Terrestrial > Soil > Wetlands > Peat | place: Sweden: Abisko...
TTCGTATAGCAATACCCTGAGGTTAAAATCGGGTTTTGTAATCGGGTTATCCAGTTTATTTGGAGGGAGTTAAGGGCATTTTTATTTTCCATAAAGAATTAATGATAAAGCAGCAATAACAATAGAACATTAAAATTTATGATGAAAAAAATTCACTTTATCCTGTTTGGCATAAGCCTGCTATTTTACAAAAGTGCGAATGGAGCAGTTACTTTAAATCCTAGAATGGGCTTTGCGCCACCGGATACATCAAAAATATTTTCAGACATTACTGATACGATAGGCTTAAAAAAAATACTAAATGATTCTTCATTATTAATCTCAATAGTAGGAGTCCCGGACACATCAGCCAATAGTAATCAATTCCCTTTTCCTGGAAGAGCATCATTGAACGACTTGCAACAGGACTTTTTTCATCAATTTATTTTACACAGAAAGAGTGAAGCTTTTAAAATCATATACCAGCTCAGAAGTTTAACCTATATTAATTTAAGCCACCTGGATTTAAAAATGCTTCCTCCGGGATTAGATAATCTTCAGAATCTTACGTTTCTTAAAATCTGCTATACCAATTTGACTCAAATTCCAGTAGAAGTAAGTAGCCTAAAAAAGTTAAAGGCATTGGCGATGTATACCAATAATATAAAACAAATACCTGATGATTTTGAGTGGCCGGATTCTTTAAGCCTTTTAGAGTTATCAGAAAATGATTTGAAAAATATTCCAAAATCACTCAGTAAATTAACGGCATTAACCTATATCAGTTTTCGACAGAACCCAAATCTATCTGATAGTAATTGTTTTAAAATTCTTTCTAAAATTCCTTCACTTGAAAGCATAGACTTGAATTTTACTGCTATTGGAATGCTTGATTCTGAAATTGGAAATCTGAAGCAATTAACTCATTTATTAATAGGTGGTACAAAAATTAAGGCACTACCTAAGGAGATTGCACAGCTTGATAAGCTACAGAACTTAAATTTGGAAAGTTTAGATAGTCTTGATTATAATTCTCTCAGATACATTGGTGAATTAAAGCATTTAACCATGTTAACGCTGGATAACTGTAACCTGGATTCTATACCATCATGCTTTCGAAATTTAGAAGAACTAAAAACCTTGACTCTATTTGGCAATTCACTACGTAGTGTTCCATCATGTATTTGCCATATGCCCAAATTGAAAATGTTAGTTCTCACATCTAATTATATTACTTCATTACCCGATTGCCTTGCTAACTTATCTAACCTTAAGATTTTGAGTTTAACAGATAATAAAATTGATAAAAACTCATTGGATGCTTTAAGAAGTCAATTACCAAATTGCAGAATTGTTTTTGAAGAAGCGAAATAATGTCCAATTTGATAATTCAATTTTCAAATTCTTAATTTATCTCTACTTCTTTCTCACAAAATAAAAGTCATCGTGCCCATAAGTCTTAGGTGTGGTGCCGTAGTTAGATTCATCACCATATATTAAAGTATCGCTATTTATTTTAAGGATGATGAAATTGGTAACAATTGGAGAGGTGCTATTTATTTTTTGGCCGTTAGATTCTGTAACCTGTTCACCAAATTTAGTTGAATCGGCATTAAAAGCATATTTTCCTTTTGCAGTAATGCCATAAGTAGTGGTTTGGTAGGTGCCGTCAGCAGAAAAGTCAACTTCAGTGGCTCCGCCTTTTGCCGGAGCCTTAGCTTTTTTGTCGGTATTGGCTTTGTAAGCAAATTGAATCCATTTTTGACTAAACAGGCTTTTTCTGCTTTGTTGTGTGATAGTGGTTACAAAAAAAATAGAAATAAGGGCAATTAATAGAGTTTTCATAATTGTTATGGGTTAACGGTTAACTGTTTATCTCAAAAAGAGGCTTTAATATTCTGCTAAAATATTCAGTTAATGTTAATTAATGATGAATTGTATGGCGGAAGCTACATTTTTTTAATTAATTATCACATCAATAAGCAGATAAAGTTAGTAATGTCATAATTTTGTAAAAAAATCAACCTACTTTACGAATCAACCTGTATTTTTGCGCCTGTAATTAGAAAAAATCAGGTTCGATGACCAATTTCTCCGATCTATTTCCATACCGCATAGGTACTTCCTACAAAAAAAATATACTCGGTGTCTTACTCGTATTAACAGTCTTCTTCGCGCAATATGCAACTGCCGCTAAACCCGCAGCAGCAAAAGCCTCTGCACCCACGGCAACCACCACAGTGGCCGCTGCACCGGCAGCTTCTGCAGCCACAACTGGCGATGCCGCATCAGGCGAAAAATTATTTAATGCTAACTGTACCAGTTGCCACAAAATAAATTCGCAACTTATTGGACCAGCTCTTCGTGATATCGATAAGAAAGAAAGTGATGAGTGGTTACACAAATGGATAAAGAACAATGCGGCATTACGCGCCAGTGGTGATAAGGATGCTTTAGCAATTTTTCAGCAGTTCAACAGCACCAGCATGACGCTGTTTACCAGCTTTAGCGACCAGGATATAAGCGACATTTTAGCTTATGTAAAACAGGAAAGCGCTAAACCGGCTGCGGGAACTCCAACAGCAGGGCAACCGGCAGCATCTGCGGGGCCTGATCCTTATGTCTCAATACTATTATGGCTATTAGTTATTATACTTGGCGGAGCGGCCCTGGTATTGAACAGAAATATTAATGCTTTAGGTAAAATGGTTCGCGAAAAAAATGGCGAGCCTATTGTTGATCACGTTCCCATTTACAAGCATAAAACATTTATTGCACTGGCTTCAATAATTGTAATAATATTTATTGGTTATACCACCGTAGATAATGCAGTTAGAGCCGGAAAAGCACAAAATTATCAACCCGATCAACCAATTAAATTTCCCCATTCATTACATGCAGGCATCAATGGTATTAACTGTTTATATTGCCATGCCGGTGCTGAAAAAGGCAGAACTGCCATGATTCCTTCACCTAATATTTGCATGAACTGCCATAAGGGCATCCAATCGGGCCCTACAACAGGTACAGCAGAAATTGCTAAAATATATTATGCTGTAGGTTGGGACCCCACTAAAGGAGCGTATACCGGAGAAACTCATCCTATACATTGGGTAAGAGTACATAACCTGCCCGCACATGTTTATTTCAATCACTCACAACACGTTGTGGTGGGTAAACTGGCTTGCCAAACCTGTCATGGACCTATACAGGAAATGGACCAGGTGTATCAATATTCATCCTTATCAATGGGATGGTGTATTAATTGCCACAGAACTACACCGGTACAGTTTACTACCAATAAGTATTATTCCATGTTCCCTAAGTTGTATGACGATTTAAAGAGCGGAAAAATAAAACAAGTAACCGAGGCTGATATGGGAGGCACAGAATGCCAAAAATGCCATTATTAATTAAGTAAGTATCAATCTGAAATAACAAGAACAGATGGAACAAAAAAATTATTGGAAAGGAATAGAGGAACTTCAAAAAGATCCGGCGTTTGTAGAAGCCAGTTCAAAAGAATTTCGTGAAGAGTTGCCGTTAGAAGAAATTTTCGGTAGCGATTCTACGATGTTGGCGTCAACTAAGCGCAGAGATTTCTTAAAGCTTATGGGTTTTAGTATTTCGGCTGCGGCATTGGCTGCCAGTTGTAAAATACCTGTGCGCCAGGTTATTCCCTATGTATTTAAGCCTGAAGAAGTTTACCCCGGGGTAGCTAATTACTATGCTTCGTCATTTATTGATGGCAGCGATTATTGCAGCATTTTGGTAAAAACACGCGAAGGACGCCCGATCAAGATCGAAGGCAACAGCATGTCATCTTTATCAGGAGGCGCTACCAATGCCAGAACACAAGGATTCATACTATCATTATACGATAAAACACGCGGACAAAATCCTACAGTAAATAATGAGAACACCACCTGGGATGTTGTTGACGGAGAAATTAAAAAACAGTTACAGGATATTAAAGCTAAGGGTGGCAACATTCGTATTTTATCATCAACAGTGTTAAGCCCTTCTACAAAACAGGTTATTGCTGATTTTGCTGAATATTATCCTAACACTAAGCATGTAGTTTTTGAACCCGTATCAAATGCAGGCATACTATTAGCAAATGAGCGCTCATTCGGTAAAAAAGTTATACCTGGCTACCGTTTTGATAATGCTAAGCTAATTGTAAGCTTTGGTGCCGACTTTTTAGGTACATGGATATCTCCGGTTGAATACACCAGGCAATATATTAAGAACAGAAAGATTGATGCCGGCAATCCTAAAATGAACAAGCTGGTTAGTTTTGAATCGCGTGTATCTTTAACGGGTAGCAATGCTGATCTAAGAGTGCCGATTAAACCAAGTGAACAAAGTATAGCTATATTAGGATTATACAATAAAATCGCTGCTAAAGCTGGAGCCTCATCAATTTCTGGTGTTCCATCTACATCAGCTGATGATAAGATTAGTGGCGTTGCTGATGAATTGATAGCAGCAAAAGGCGCTGCATTAGTAGTTAGTAATAATAATGATGCTAATGTACAAACTGTGGTTAATGCCATTAACGATATATTGGGCAGCTATGGTAATACCATTGATCTTGATAATTATTCTAATGCACAACAAGCCATTGACAGCGATGTGATGGAGCTGGTTGATGACATGAAGAATAAAAAAGTGGATGCATTAATTGTATATAATAGCAACCCCGGTTATGCTTCAGGTTTTGCAAAACAATTTGCTGATGCCATTAAGAATGTTGGATTAACCATTTCATTAAATGGCAGACAAGATGAAACAGCATCTTTATTAAAATATGGTTGCCCTGATAATCATAATCTTGAATCATGGAACGATGCTGAACCCAGGAAAGGTATTTATAGTTTAGCACAGCCAACTATTGCAGCTATTTTCAATACACGCCAGGCGCAAAACAGTTTATTAAAGTGGAGCGATAACACTGATGATTATTATACCTATATTCAAAAATATTGGGAGAAGAATATTTACCCATCTGCAAAAGACAGTGGTTCTTTCCAATCATTTTGGGATAACTCACTAAAAAATGGTGTTTACGAAAATGCGGCTGAAAGCGGTGGAAAGGAAACGTTTAAAGGTGATGTGAGCACAGTAGCGGCAAACATTCTTAAAAATAAATCAGAAGGCGGCGTAGAAATTTTCTTGTATGAAAATATAGGTATTGGAAATGGCAAATATGCTGATAACCCTTGGTTACAGGAAATGCCAGATCCTATTAGCAAAGTATGCTGGGATAATTATGTATCGGTGTCCTTCCAATGGGCAAAGAAATTTTTTGAATCAAATAGCTTAGCCATGAACTTAAGCTATGATGATAAGAGAACTAAAGATGATCTGGATTATAACACCGTTCATATTGTAAAAGTAACCTCCGGCGATTTTTCAGTTGAATTACCTCTTGTGGTTCAGCCGGGACAGTTAGATGGTACTGCAAGTATTGCTTTAGGCTATGGACGTACAAAAGCAGGCAGGGCGGCCAATCAAATTGGTAAAGATGTTTATCCTTTAGTATCCTATAACGGAGAAACATTTAGCTATGCATTAACTAATGCTTCAATAAAGCCTACAGGCAAAACTTACCAGATAGCTCGCACCCAATCACACAATACTTTAGAGGGACGTCCTATTATAAATGAATACAGCTCGTTATCAGAATATAAATCGAAACATGCTGAAGATGGTAAAAAATATAAAGAGGATCACGAAGAAATAAGGAAGAGCACCATCTATAAACAAATTACATACCAGGGAATCAAGTGGGGTATGTCTATTGACCTTAATTCATGTATCGGTTGCGGCACTTGTGTGGTAGCATGTAATGCAGAAAATAATGTACCAATGGTTGGTCAAAATGAAGTGTTCCGTGCACACGAAATGCATTGGATGCGTATTGACCGTTATTATTCAGGCGATATTGAAAATCCTGAAGTTACCTTTCAACCCATGCTTTGTCAGCATTGCGAAAATGCACCTTGTGAAAACGTTTGCCCGGTATCAGCTACCAACCATAGTTCAGAAGGGTTGAATCAAATGATCTACAATCGTTGTGTAGGTACTAAATATTGTTTGAATAACTGCCCGTATAAAGTACGCCGGTTTAACTGGTTTGATTACACCATGGCAGATACGGCGCCCTGGAATGCACTGAACGTTAAAGATGATGTGGCTATGACAGACAGCATTACCCGTATGGTACTTAACCCTGATGTTACAGTGCGCTCACGTGGTGTAATGGAAAAGTGTAGTTTCTGCGTACAACGTTTACAGGAAGGTAAGTTAAATGCCAAGAAAGAAAATCGTCCATTGAAAGATGGTGATGCAAAAACAGCTTGCCAAACCGGTTGTCCTACACAAGCCATTACATTTGGTAATTTGTTAGATGACAATAGTGCTATTATGGCAGCACGTAATGACGACAGAACATTTTTTGTATTGGATGACCTGCACACCTTGCCATCCATTGGTTATTTAACAAAGGTTAGAAATACTGAAACATTAAGTTAATTAAATTATAACTATCATATATGGCTAATTTTGGAGAATCAAGTGTAAGGCCCTCTCTTATAAAAGGAGATAAGACTTACCATGATATCACTGAAGATATTTGTCGCCCGGTTGAAAAAGCACCTACACGTTTGTGGTACATTGCCATTACAATTACAAGCTTAACAGCGCTTTATGGTTTAACTCTGTTGGGCTGGACAATATTTAAAGGAATTGGTGTTTGGGGTTTAAATAAAACTGTAGGTTGGGGCTGGGATATTACCAATTTCGTTTGGTGGATCGGTATCGGCCATGCCGGAACTCTTATTTCTGCTATTCTTTTATTGTTCCGCCAAAAATGGAGAACCGGTGTAAACCGCTCTGCAGAAGCGATGACAATTTTTGCCGTTATATGCGCTGCTATTTTTCCATTATTCCACATGGGACGTGTTTGGGACGCTTTTTTTGTATTTCCTTATCCCAATACACGCGGCCCGCTATGGCCCAACTTTGATTCGGCGTTGTTATGGGATGTGTTCGCTATCAGTACCTACTTCTCTGTATCATTATTGTTTTGGTATTCAGGTTTAATTCCAGATATCGCAACGCTACGCGACAGAGCAAAAAATAAAATAGCTAAATGGACCTATGGTTTCATGAGCTTTGGATGGACCGGTTCGGCCAAACACTGGCAGAGATTTGAAACATTGGCGCTGGTATTAGCAGGTTTATCTACACCACTTGTACTATCAGTACATACGATTGTAAGCTTTGACTTTGCTACATCGGTTATTCCGGGATGGCACACTACCATTTTCCCGCCTTACTTTGTTGCCGGCGCTATATTCTCCGGTTTTGCTATGGTGTTAACCTTGTTGGTTATAGTAAGAAAAGTATTTAAGCTGGAAGAATATATTACTGTTGACCATATGGAATCGATGAACAAGATCATCATCTTAACAGGGTCTATTGTGGGTTGCGCTTATTTAACTGAATTATTTGTTGCCTGGTATTCAGGTAACATGTATGAGCAATATGCATTTCAAAACAGAGCTTTGGGCCCTTACTTTTGGGCGTACTGGTCAATGATGACTTGTAACGTTATTTCTCCCCAGTTGTTCTGGATCCGCAAACTGCGCCGTAATGTGTGGTTCACTTTCTTCATGTCAATTGTTATTAATTGCGGTATGTGGTTCGAACGTTTTGTAATTATCGTTACATCAATGCATAGAGATTATTTGCCATCAAGTTGGTCATACTATTCACCAACGTATGTTGAAATTGGCATTTTCTTAGGTACTATCGGAATATTCCTTACACTGTTCTTAATATTTGCTAAAACTTTACCGGTAATAGCTATAGCAGAAGTGAAACATATTTTAAAAATGTCGGGAGAGGCTCAGAAAAAGAAAAACGAAGCAGCAGAGCGTGCACATGATTTGGAACATGGTGCAGTTCCATCACCAGCTTTTCAAACAACTTCATATAAACCATGAGTAATAAATATATTTTAGGATTATTTGATGATGACCAGGTGCTTTTGCACGCTATTGAAAAGATACGCGCCAAGGGCATTAAGATACATGATGTGTTTACACCATTTCCGGTTCATGGCATAGATGAAGCCTTAGATTTAGAACCATCACGTATTGACCAGGCAGGATTTTTTTACGGCATGTGGGGAACCTGCTGCGCATTAGCGGGTATTAGCTGGGTATTGGTGTGCAATTGGCCGCAAAACTTTGATGGCAAACCACATTTTGCTTTACCGGCGTGGATACCCATTATATTTGAGTTTACTGTATTGAACGCTGCGTTTGGTATGTTTTTTACCTGGTTATACCGTTGCAATTTATGGCCCGGTAACCCAAGAACAAGCTTAGAACCGCGTTCTACCGACGACCGTTTTACAGTGGCATTTATTATTAATAATGACACACAGGCATCTGATATTGAAAGTTGGAGATCAATATTAAAAGAAACAGGTGCAGTAGAAATTAAAGAAGCTCAGGATTAATTGAACACGATTTAAATATATATTTTTTATAATGAGAAATAATACCGTAATCAGTTTAGTGGCATTGGCCGTTGTGGTGTTTGTATTCTCCTCATGTTTCTTCGATAAGAAAAAACCGGGTTGGGAATATATGCCTGATATGGTTCACGCACAGTCTGTTCAGCCCTACGATGTAAATCTTAATTTCCCTGATAGTTCAGAGGCAAGATTGCCTGTGGCTGGCACTATACCCAGAGGCGTTTATATGCCATTTCATTATCCGAATACTGATGCAGGATATTATGCAGCAGGCAAGGAAGTAAAATGCCCCATTGAAGCCACACCTGATAATTTAATTGAAGGGCAGCGTTTATTTAATATTTATTGTGCTATTTGCCATGGAGAAGATGGCAATGCAGACGGAACTATTGTAAAAGGCGGAAAATTTCCACCCCCACCTTCTTATTTTTCTAATGATATATTGGCATTGCCTATCGGTAAAATGTTTTTTGTAGTTCATTACGGCAGAAACTTAATGGGCTCTTATGCCAGCCAGTTGAACCAGGAACAAATTTGGAAAGTGTTATCGTATGTAAAGTCAATGCAAAAAGCATACGTAAGTAAAACAGGTGGTTCTTTGCCTGATTCGATAAAGACAAAATTTTCATCATTATAAATTAATTGGCAGATCAATTGTAAAATAATATGAACGAACAATATTCATTTCCTTCAAAATTAAAAAATCTGAGCTTTGTGCTAATGGCCATTGGCGCGCTGGCATTGATAGGCGGTTTTGTAGTATATCACGACCATCCTGAAAGAGTGTGGGCAAACCTTTTAATAAATAGCACCTTCTTTTTAGGTTTATCAATTGGCGCAGGTTTCTTTTTGGCAGCGCATTATGTGGCATATGGTGGCTGGTGGGTAGTAATAAAAAGAATTCCCGAATCGGTTACAAGGCTAACACCGTTTTATGGTGTGATTTTATTAGCCGTTATAATTTTTGGAGGCCCTTACCTTTATGAATACCGTAACGCTGCTGCAGTAGCTGCTGATCCCATTATACAGGGAAAGATGGCGTATCTCAATCTTCCTTTCATGCTCATTCGTTTTGTGTTTTTTGTAAGTACATTGGCTTTCTTAGCTTTTAAAATGAGAGAGTCATCAGTATTAGAAGATAAACAACCTTATGGCGATCTTACATATTATAAAAAGAACCTTACCTATGGATCTATCTATTTGATTGTGTTTGCTGTTTACATTCTTATTTCAGCATGGGATTGGATCATGTCTCTTGATGTGCATTGGTTTAGCACCATGGACGGATGGTATGTATTTGCCAGCTTCTGGGTATCCGCTGCTGCAGCTCTTACCTTGATTATTATTTATCTCAAGAACCAGGGTTATTTAAAAGAGGTTAATGCTAATCACATTCATAACATGGGTTTGATTATGTTTGCGTTTAGTGTGTTCTGGACATACTTATTATTCGACCAGTATATGTTGCAATGGTACGCTAATATACCTGAAGAAACTGTGTACTATCAATTTAGATTAGATCATTACAGATGGGTGTTTTACTCCATTTGGCTGATCAATTTCTTTACCCCTTTCCTGGTTTTGATGAAAAGAGAGCAGAAAAGAAAGATGAAAGTAATGACATATGTAGCTGTTATTATATTGATCGGCCACTTTGTAGATTATTTTTTAATGGTATTTCCCAGCGTTATGAAAGCAAACTGGAGCATAGGTTTAGTAGAACTATTAACACCATGTGCTTTTGTTGGAATTTACATTTTTGTAGCATTTACAGGATTAACTAAGGCGCCACTGGTTCCAAAGAATAATCCGATGCTCAAAGAAAGCTTACATCATCATATTTAAAACTTAATAACCGTTATGTCAGCAACTTTGGTTACTGTAGCGATTGTACTTGTTTTCATCGTTATTTTTCAACTGGCTAAGATCAGCGAGTACACCTCTATTTTAAAGGGTAAGGAAGGCGTGGATGAAGAAAATGATAAATACGCATCCTGGATGTTTTTAATCTTCCTTATTATAGGATTTATATTACTCATTGGTTCATTGGTAGTATATATTCCTAAAATGTTGCCGGTGGCAGCTTCTGTTCATGGTAAATGGATAGACAGTATGTTTAATGTTACCTTGTTCTTTACAGGAATTGTGTTTGTGGCTTGCCAAATAGCATTATTTTATTTTGCCTGGAAATACTCTCATAAAAAAGGAAGAAAGGCACTTTACTATCCTGAAAATAATAAACTTGAAATTTGGTGGACAGTTATACCAGCTATTGTTATGACAGGTTTAGTTATTGTAGGTGTTTACCGCTGGTTTGAAATTATGAGCCCCGCTCCTGCCAATGCACAAGTAATAGAAATAACCGGAAAGCAATTTAATTGGATTGTTCGTTATCCCGGCGCTGACGGAAAATTAGGCGCACACGACTTTAAATTAATTGATGAAACTAACCAGGTTGGTATGGATTTTACTGATCCAAACAGCAAAGATGATTTGATGCCCACCGATATGCATTTGCTTGTGAACAAACCGGTGATGTTAAAAATACAAGCACGTGATGTAATACATGATGTGGGATTGCCACAATTTAGAATTCATATGGATGCAGTACCGGGTATACCAACCACCTTTTGGTTCACACCTGATATTACTACTGATGAAATGAAGAAGATAACAGGCAATAAGGATTTTCAGTATGAATTGGCTTGCGACCAGCTTTGTGGTAAGGGTCATTTTAGTATGAAAATGAATGTGTATGTGGATTCGCCTGAAGAATATGCTAAATGGTTAGCCTCGCAAAAATCATTTTATGAATCAACCATAAAAGGAACACCTGAAGAACAAAACGCTATTCAAGCCGCACAAAAATTACATGGCGAAGAAGCGCAGGAAAAGAAACCAACAGAGAAAAAAGAAATTTAATTTTTTAGTTTTTTAAAATAACTTACTAATGGATAACCCATCAATGCAACACACGCAGCCCGGCGCACACCCGGCCACTGCGCACGAGGAGCACGGTGATCATAACGGGCACAATGGCCACAACGGACATGACCATGAACACAAGCAATCTTTTATTACTAAATACATTTTTAGCCAAGATCATAAAACCATTGCTAAGCAGTTTCTAGTAACCGGAATTATTTGGGCAATTATTGGCGGATTGTTTTCAGTATTGTTCCGTTTGCAACTTGGTTATCCCGATCAGTCATTTCCTATTTTGACAGATATTTTAGGCAAATGGGCACCCGATGGACACATTAGTCCCGATTTTTATAATATGCTTATAACTATGCATGGTACCATTTTGGTATTCTTTGTATTAACAGCAGGGTTAAGTGGTACATTCAGTAACTTTTTAATTCCATTACAGGTAGGCGCACGTGATATGGCATCGCCTTTTTTAAATATGCTGTCATATTGGTTTTTCTTTATGGCAGGTGTTATAATGATGATCTCATTTTTTGTGTCAACCGGTGCTGCATCAGGCGGTTGGACAGTTTATCCACCATTAAGCGCTTTACGTGATGCTTCTATGGGTTCTGAAAGAGGAATGGATTATTGGTTATTTGCTATGGCATTATTTATTATTTCAGCCCTTTTAGGTGGCTTGAATTATATAACCACAGTACTTAACATGCGTACCAAAGGTATGTCTATGGCTAAGTTACCGCTTACCATTTGGGCCTTTCTTTTAACAGCTATTTTGGGTTTATTATCCTTTCCTGTATTGTTAGGGGCAGCACTTCTTTTAATTTTTGACAGAAACTTAGGTACAAGTTTTTATTTGAATGATATTTATATCAATGGCCAACATTTATCTAATGTTGGTGGTAGCCCCATATTATTTCAGCATTTATTTTGGTTCTTAGGGCATCCTGAAGTGTATATTGTAATATTGCCTGCTATGGGTATAGTATCTGAAGTGTTGGCTACAAATGCACGCAAACCCATTTTCGGTTATAAAGCCATGATACTTTCATTGCTCGCTATTGCACTGTTGTCATTTTTAGTATGGGCGCATCATATGTTTTTAACCGGTATGAATCCTTTTGTGGGGTCTATTTTCGTGTTAATGACCTTGGTTATTGCGGTACCATCAGCTATTAAAGTATTTAACTGGATAACCACCTTGTGGCAAGGAAATTTGCGTTTCACCCCGGCAATGATGTTCTCCATTGGCTTTGTATCTATGTTTATTTCAGGAGGGTTAACCGGAATCTTTCTTGGTAACTCTGCTTTAGATATCGAATTACACGATACTTATTTTGTTGTGGCGCATTTTCATATAGTAATGGGCGTTGCTGCTTTCATGGGTATGTTTGCCGGTGTATACCACTGGTATCCTAAAATGTTTGGCAGGTATTTAAATAATACTATTGGCTATATCCATTTCTGGGTAACATTTGTTGGGGCATACTTGATATTCTGGCCCATGCATTATATGGGATTAGCAGGTTTGCCACGCCGCTATTATTCTCACAGCGCATTTGTAAGCTTTAACCAGTTTGCTTCGCTAAATGAATTTATTAGTGGTGTTGCTATGGTGGTATTTGCGGCACAATTACTTTTCGTAATTAATTTTTTCTATAGCATTTGGCAGGGAAGAAAGGTTAGAGAACTTAACCCATGGCACTCTACTACTTTAGAATGGACCACACCAATTCGCCCAGGACATGGTAACTGGCCCGGCGAAATTCCTGAAGTACACAGGTGGCCATATGATTACGGAAAAGATGGCCGTGATTTTATTCCTCAAACAGAACCAATGCACGAAGGAGAGTCAACGCATCATATTTAATAGAAGAGTAATAATATGTTAATAGAGAAAACAGTGCGAGATGAAGGCTTAGGGCAAAAGGTGAAGGATTACATCCTGCTCACCAAGTTGCGCTTGTCATCGCTTGTAATTTTCTCATCGGCAATTGGCTTTTTAATTGCGCCTCATGGTGTAATAGATTGGTTTAAAATTTCTATGCTATTACTTGGCGGCTTACTTACAACAGCCGGCTCCAATGCCTTTAACCAGGTAATAGAAAAAGATTATGATAAACTAATGAGCCGCACTGCAAACAGACCATTGCCAACCGGCAGAATGAGTGTTACAGAAGCTTTATTGGTGGCAGGTATTTGTGGTGTGGGTGGCATTTTAATTTTGTGGTATAACTTTAATGTAATGGCAGCCTTACTTAGTGCTATTGCATTATTAAGCTATGCATTTATTTATACACCATTAAAGAGAATTTCGCCCATTGCAGTTTTTGTGGGTGCCATACCGGGCGCTTTACCTCCGCTTATCGGTTGGGTAGCAGCTACAGGCAGCATTAGTCAGGACGCAATAGTATTATTTGCCATACAATTCATTTGGCAGTTTCCGCACTTTTGGGCCATTGCCTGGGTATGTTATGATGATTATATGAAAGCCGGATTTAAGTTATTGCCCTCTAAAGAAGGCCGTAACAAATTCAGCGCCTTACAAAACATTATTTACATTTTGGTACTTATCCCGATAAGCATTATACCAATGACCTTGCATATGACGGGATGGATATCCACAAGTATTGTTTTTGCAGGCGGTATTATGTTTCTAATACCTGCTATAAAATTATATCGTGAGTGCACGATGAAAGCGGCCAGGCAATTAATGTTCGCTTCTTTTTTTTATTTACCTATTGTTCAATTAGCGCTTTTAATTAAATAATGTAATGAACGCAACAGTGGCAACTAATAACGATAAATTTCTTCCTAAAGAAAAAATACTTTTGGGAATAGCTATTGCCGCTATGATAATGATGTTTGCAGGATTGACCAGCGCCTATATTATACACGCTGAAGGACCACACTGGCAATATTTTAAATTGCCAACTATATTTTGGGTAAATACACTTATTATACTTACCAGCAGTTTTACTATGCGGTGGGCTTTGGTATCATATAAAAAATTTAAGTACAACGCTTACAGAATTGCTATATCAGTAACCACCATTTTAGGTATTGGATTTATTGTTGGCCAATATTTGGGTTGGAAACAATTGACCAATATGGGCATTTATTTAGATGGTAATGCCAGCGGTTCATTTTTATATGTTATATCAGGTACACACGCAGTGCACGTATTAGGTGGTGTAATAGCTTTATTGGTAGCCACGATTGCAGCGTTTGTAAAACCATTCAACCCTAACAAATTATTACGAGTAGAATTAATATCCATCTATTGGCATTTTGTGGATGTGTTATGGATATATTTATTTATCTTTTTTCAAATTAAATTTTAAAATAGATCAGTATGGCAGAAGCATTGTTGCAGAGTCCTAATCGTTCACTATGGAATGGTGGTGAATCGCCATTTAAAGTGAGCTGGGGAAAACTGATGATGTGGTATTTTTTAGTGGGTGACTCATTTTCATTCGCCACATTTTTGTTAACGTATGGTACGCTTAGATTTAGTTTTACAGAGTGGCCAACACCAAGTGAAGTGTTTGATAAGATTCCGTTCATTCATGGAAACTTTCCATTGGTGTATGTAAGCTTTATGACGTTTGACCTTATTATGAGTAGTGTTACTATGGTGCTTGCGGTACATGCCGGTTCCAATAAAGACCGTAAGGCAGTAGTAAAGTGGATGATCTTAACCATAATAGGTGGAATAATATTTTTAGCATCCCAGGCTTGGGAGTGGTACAACCTTATTGTTAATGAGGGTATGACCATGTCACATAATCCATTTAGTCATCAACCTGCTTTTGGCCAATTATTCTTTACTATTACAGGTTTCCATGGTTTCCACGTATTTACCGGGGTATTAATAAATATTATTGCAGTCAGTCTTGTGGCAACCGGTTATTTTGATAGAAAAGGTAATTACGAGTTTATTGAGAAGATTGGGTTATACTGGCACTTTGTAGATTTGGTTTGGGTGTTTGTATTCTTAGCATTTTATCTTGTTTAACTAATTCAACTAAAAATATAATATTATGAGTACGGATTCACATGATGGTTATGACTTGGTAAAAGCCATTTGGAGAACATTTTGGATACTGCTTTTTATCACTGTTTTTGAAGTGGTGATAGCTATTTATGTACCACGAACCACACCCGGTTTACTTTGGGGAATGAGAGTATTATTTATTGCCATGAGTTTAGCTAAGGCTTATTTCATTGTATCTATTTTTATGCATATGAAATTTGAAATAAAACATCTGGCAATGACTATTTTAATACCGTTTTGTTTTATCCTATACGCCGTTGTCATGTTGTTGTGGGAAGGTAGTTCGTGGTTGGATATGCGTATAGCGGGTCATTAAGCACTTTTTTCAGAACAAATAGTTATGAAAAGCGAGATAACTTCTCGCTTTCATTTTTTAAAAGTTAACATAATGGCAAAGCGAATTATAGCGATCAGCCTAATTATATTAGTTCCGGCCGCATTTTATTATTATTTTTTTGGGTTTGGAGGAAAGGGTGAAAGAGAAGCCCCTAAGGAATTGCCTAAACTTTGGCAAATACCCTATTACAGTTTTACTAACCAGAATGGTGAAAAAATTACCAGCGACGACCTTAAGGGATATATATACGTAGCTGATTTCTTCTTTACCAGCTGCCCCGGTTTTTGCCCCAAATTAAGCGCCGACTTTGAAAAAGTTCAACAAGCGTTTCATGATAAGCCGGAAGTGAAACTGGTGTCGTTTACTGTTGATCCCATGCGCGATTCCGTACCGGTATTAAAAAAGTATTCTATTAAATATCATGCAGACCCAACCCGATGGTATTTTTTAACCGGCAATAGAGATAGTATTTATAAGCTTGGTGAGGGGGGGTTTAAATTGCCCATAGTACAGGATGATGCAGGGCAGGAACAATTTACACACTCTGAAAAATTAGTATTGGTTGACGGAAATGGCATAGTAAGAAAATGGTATGATGGCACTAATCCACTTAAAGTTGACACCCTGATGAGGGATATTGAACTATTAGATATTGAAAAAAATAGATGAAAGAACGCTCTTATAATATACCCATCGCTATTGTATCAATAGCTGTTCCGCTGGTAGTTGTTTTTCTATTTTTTCTTAAGCCACCACAGCTTAATCTAGGATTAGATCTCAGGCTATTGCCTGCTTTTCATGCAGCATTAAATTTTACAACGGCACTTCTTCTTTTGGCAGGTTACTATTGTATTCGCACAGGGCGCAGAACCATACATAAGTATTGTATGATAACCTGTTTTGTCTTATCGTGCATTTTTTTAACATCATATGTAGTGTATCATACTTTTAGCCCGCCAACTCATTTTGGTGGTGAGGGCGTTATTAAATACATTTATTTCTTTATTTTAATAACTCATATTTCATTATCTGCCATAATTATTCCGTTAGTGTTATTTACTATGACACGTGCTTTACAGGACCGTTTTGAGATACATAAACGCATTGCTAAATGGACGTTCCCTATTTGGCTTTATATAGCCGTTACAGGAGTTATAGTTTATGCCATGTTATCACCCTATTATACGTATTGATGTTGTATATTTGTGAAGCGCTTTTTAATCTATGAAAAAAACAATTCTATTTTTTGCTGTTATTTTTTTTCTGTTGATAGTTTTTCCTAAGCTATCAAATGCACAATGCGCCATGTGCCAGCGTAATGCTGAAACGTCCTTAAAGGCAGGCGATAATACCGCCAGGGGACTTAACACAGGCATTCTTTACATGATGATGGTGCCTTATGCCTTAATTGGCGGCATTGGTTATTGGTGGTATAAGAACCGCAAGGGCCAAGCTGCCGAATAATTATACTAACCTTACAATTTGCCATTTTTATTAATCAGTAGCCGCTAACAAAATATTCGTTTATTTTGTATAACAGAACGTTTTATTAAATGGCCAATAACCGCGCATTTGTTTTCCTTAAAATATTTGATGAAAGCGTAACGCTGGCATTACAGGAACTGCGTGTTAACCGGTTGCGGGCAGTATTAAGTGTACTCGGCATTTCAATAGGTATTTTTTGTGTTATCGTAATTTTTGCGGCAGTAGATTCCTTGCAAAACAATATTGAATCAAGCATAAAAAAACTGGGCGAAAATGTTCTTTACATAGAACGTTGGCCTTGGGATTTTAGCG
>Ga0302191_10001064_pt1 | contig 17605 bp, 7 predicted proteins | sample II_Bog_E3_1_FD_198775 | JGI IMG/M metagenome (GOLD analysis project Ga0302191, IMG submission 198775) | Peat permafrost microbial communities from Stordalen Mire near Abisko, Sweden - II_Bog_E3_1 | ecosystem: Environmental > Terrestrial > Soil > Wetlands > Peat | place: Sweden: Abisko, Stordalen...
ACTTAGTTTAGTTTCTGTTTTAATCTTATATTTTAGTTAAATTAGATGAGAGTCATACAAATTTACGTAAAGGACGCCACAAGCATAAAGGAATACGCCTATTGCGAGGAGATTAACCAGCCTAGTCGCCAGGAGATGGAAGACAGTAGTCATTTCGTCACTTAGACTACGTGGCGGAGGATAATATTGTAGAGGGAGCTGGCTTATTCGCTGTTTTGGATGGACATGGTGGGGCACAAGTATCTGAGTATTGTGCTAAAAATTTGCCAGCAGTTAATAACTTTTAAGGTAGATATTTAGGGAAGAGTACGAGAAAGAATCGGAGGACATTCAATTACTTTTCACTCGGATTTGTCAGAGAATCGATGTTGAGGTTGCTTCACTAAATTCAGCAGAAACAGGATCAACATGTTGTCTAGTATTTGTACGTCAGCAAGGTAGCAATAAAATTTGCCATATTGCTAACTTAGGAGATACCAGAGCTATCATCTGTACTGATAAATAAATTGCAAAAAGAGTGACCGTTGATCATAAAGTAACGAACCCCAGTGAAGAGGATCGCATTCGGTAATACAAAATTAAAACAGGAGGGAAGGCGGATCCATTTATAAGGGGAGAGTAGCTGGACAGCTTGCCATTACCAGAGCACTAGGCGATTTATAATTAAAGCCCTATGTAAATATTAAAACATGCAGGGAGTGAGCAACATTCCTGACTACCAAGAGCTATAACTTGATGAACAGATATTGTATATGATCATTGCAAGCGACGGACTGTGGGATGTATGTTAGGATCAATAAGCCATCCAAATATGCAAGGAATGTTCCAATTCTAAAGAAAAGGCACAAACATTGATGGCCTACGCTCTCAATAGCGGGACTCGTGACAATACGAGCATTTTGGTTTTGCAATTTATATGAATCACAGCCATTTTTATTAAGTTTATCAAGACCTCTACTCAGTTTAATATTAGATAATTGATGTCTTACCCCTAACTCGGTGTTGATGGCGAAATCAATCCCTGCTATTTCTTTTTACGAGAAGTAGAGCACTGCTTCCATAATCACCTCTATCCAGCCACGAGCTGTAAGTCTCAGCGGGAAGATTTCTTTGAATGTCACAATCGCAACAAACAGGTAAATCCTGCTCACTCAGATTAAGCTTATGAACGAATTACAACAGCAGTTACGTCGAGCAAAGGTGATTAACGTGCCACACTACGAGGCTGAAAACGACAGATTTGTATTTGACGATGGCAGAGTTGTAGCTAATAATGACCCGATCTTTCAACGCTTCAAATGGGCATGATCATGATCATTAACATTCAATCTTATCATATCTATTTATACAGCAAGCAGACTTAATTGCTTGCGATACGAAGAAGGATTATAAGGTAATATTTAAGATTGATGATTCAGATATCAAAGTGTCAATCGTAGATCTTTGACAAGTCAAGGGGTAGCTCTTCAATCTGAGTGTTGTAGTACTGTCTTAGGTTTGCCAGGAATTGAGCGTCTCCTGGAGTCACGAAGTTAATAGCCACTCCTTTTCTACCAAAACGACCAGATCGACCGATTCTGTGGATATATTTGGCGGTTTCAGTGGGTAAGTCGTAGTTGATGATGAGATTGACCTGCTGGATGTCAATACCTCTGCCCAATAGATCGGTTGAGATGAGAATGCGGCTGGATCCCGAACGGAACTCTCGCATTACGTTCACTCTTTCCGACATTTCCATATCTCCAGAAATGCAACTCACAACGAACTTGTTCTCTGCCAGTTTGTCAGCTAACTCTTTGACTCTCTCCTTTCTGTTAGTAAACACCATGCACTGAGAAATGACCATGTTTTTATAGAGTTGAATGAGGGTGCCAAACTTTTGACTGTCCTCTTGCAGTGAGATGTAAAACTGTTTAATACCGTCAAGAGTCAATTGCTGGTTCTTGACCAAAATCTTAACTGGATCCTTCATGAATTTTTCAGTCATTTCAACAATTTCTGGAGGCATAGTGGCTGAGAACAAACACACTTGAATATCAGCTGGCAAATTTTAAAAGATTTCTCTGATCTACTCAACAAAACCTCTGCCGAGCATCTCATCAGCTTCGTCTAGGACCACAATTTTGAGGAAGTCAGTCCTGAAAGCTTTCTTCTCAATGAGGTCTTTTATTCTTCCAGGAGTTCCAACAACAACCTGAATTCCACCATTCTTGAGGGCTTTACGATCTTCCCTTGGATCAGTACCACCGATGCAGCAGCGAGTATTGACATTGATGAATTCGCTGAAACAGAAGATGACCTTGTTTATTTGTTGTGCGAGTTCACGGGTAGGTGCCAAGATGATGGCTTGGCACTCAGGACTCTTTGGATCGATGGACTGCAATACTCCAATGGAGAAGGTAGCTGTTTTGCCAGTTCCCGATTGAGCTTGAGCGATGATGTCCTTTTTGTGGCAAACGGGGAGAATTCCCTTTTGTTGAATGATAGATGGCTTTTAGAAACCGAAGGCTGGGTAATTCAGCAAGTACCGTATATACCGCGGAGAAGGTCTGGATTCAGGTTCAGTTCTTCAAAGGTATCTACAGTCTTGAGACCCATAGTTTCCTCTATCTCAACTTCTTCCTATTTTGTTTCAGTCATGCAATTGTTGTAATCTAATAATATGTATAATTAGCGGACTCAATACGGTCCTTTATACTTCACAATTTAGGTAGCAGAGTAATTGCGATTTGTCACTACAAATACAAGTTTAGAATTGACCGAAATCACGAATCACTTTCTGTTATTTTTGATGCGTCTGCTCTTTAATGGTTTATGCCTAATCTTGTTTTTGCGATTGTTTTTTCTAAGTAGAGAGAAAGGTTACTTTTTTTGAAATTTAGTCTTGTCTACTATCGGCAATTTTCTGTCTTAAATGTTCATCAACTCCAAGCTCGGTCTACTGAAAATGCTACTCAGTGAAAAACGCTTGTCCTTGGGTGAAATATCGATTGTTTTTTTGAGAATGGGTTCTGGTCGATGCCATCCAAGCAAAATATTGGCATCCCTAATCGTATTAGTGAGATATTATATTTATTTTTCCTCAATTTTAGCTTATATTTCTGCCAACTGACCCTCAAGAAGCATCTGCTCATCCATTAGGGATTGTATCTCTAATTTTTTGTAGATATTGGTGCGCATTATGCGTATTATGAGTCTTGGAGTTATAATAATTTGGCTCCTAAAATAATAGCCATCAAAGTGCGTGAATTCATAAATAAATCTCTGATTGAATCTATGCTTCCTTTAATCATAATCAAAAACTGTCTTGGCTGTCGAGCGCAATGGGTGCTGATACAATGATAAGTTCTTGTGGCTAATTAAACTAGTGCTCTCCTGGCTTTAAAACGCTAAATGCTATAATAGTATATAATAGTATTTTGGGTTAACTTGGAAATATATAATAAATGCTTATCATGAATTAACTGGGCTACTCTTCAAAGCAGGCCACATTCCCACGCCTCCGCGATACCAACTCGAGCCAAAGTTCTCCAAAATATGCTCTCTACAAATCGCCAATTCCATTTCGAGATTCGCCCATCAAAAGCGCTCATCTCTATTTATCAGCCTACAAAAAATTTACTAATGTGAAAAAGATATCTGAAGATATTTCAATTCTCCGACAAACCATCAGTCTGAAGATAGCCGAACGCAGAAAAAAGAGAAGCCAAGACCCTCATTAGGAGAAATAATAGCGAAAGATAGATTTTTATTTGCATCTCAAAATTAGATCAAAGGCGGCCAAAGTGGGGAAAAAAGTTGCTCTAGATAATATACCTAAGGCAAAAGATTAGAATTGTAAACAGGATGCTAATTAAAAATGTGAACATAATCCTGATTAGGAAGCATAAAAAGTGGTAAAGATCAAGCAGGCGTTAAATGAATAGAAAACCCCTTTGTCGGAATTTGAATATTAAAAAATAGCATAAAAGATTAATCGCAATAACCGATTAATATAATTGCTTAAAAAAACAGCACATAATGATGATGACTTTCTCTTGGGTAAAAATATTCGATATAAAAATATTTTGCCAAAAATAAATCCGGAAAATGTAAAGCTCGAGGAAGGGCAAAGGACTTTCAAAAAGACAAAAGATACTGGCTTTGCATACGCATCAAGACTTTATTAAGAAGATTTTATGCCAAAATTTAAATCTTAAACCGTTCTTGAACGCAAAAAGAATTCTCAATCATCAAGGAAGGAGTATCTTTTTAATAGTCTTGCAACTTTTTCTCATCCTAAAGTCAAATAGTTGCATTAAAAATATACCAGAATAAATCTTAGTGATTAATTTTTAATTGGCAAAAAACTAGGAGAGGGAAAATTTGGATGTGTTAACTTGGCAATCCATAAAACAACTTCAAGTCTATTTGCATTAAAAAAGATACCCAAAGATGTGATAAAGAATAATTGGATGGTTGATCAATTGGCACTGGAAATTCGTTTGCAAAGTTGCCTCTACCATCGCAACATCCTAGGTTTGTATGGATTCTTTGATGATGTCACCAACTTTTACATTGTTTTATAGTACATGGATGGAGGCACTCTTTATGAAAAACTTCAGAAAGGAAAATTAAGTTAAAAGGAAACAGCTTGCATCATCAAACAAATGGCTTCTGCAGTCGAATACATGCATGATCAAGGAATCGCTCATCGCGACATCAAACCTGAAAATATTGTTATCTCCCATGTATCTAAAAGATAATGCAGAATGTCTACAAATTGTGCGATTTTGGGTGGGCTGCCTTATGTAATGAGCGTCGAAAAACCTATTGCGGAACTTTTGACTACGTGGCACCTTAAATTTTATAAGGTGTGGATTATGACATGTCAGTAGATCTTTGGTGTTTGGGAGTAATGACCTTTGAACTGTTGACAGGCAAAGCCCCGTTCTATCATATCAGCAGAAAGTAAACAATGAAAAAGATACTAAATGTAAGTAACATTATATTCAGGTTTAGCATTAAACTATACAATATCCTGCAGAAATGTCTGAGGATGCTAAAGACCTAATCGATAAATTGATTAGGAAAAACCCATTGGATCGAATCAAAGCAAGCCAAATCCTGATGCACCCTTTTCTTATCAATGTTCCATAAGAATGATTTTTTTAAACATTTATGATGAAGTTTTAAATTTAATTAAAAATACATAATCCTTTGATAGATGTGTCTAACTGATAAAAAGGCACATCATAATTACCAGTAAAACAAATTCATGAAGATGAATTGAATGCTGAGAGTGCACTCATAAATATAATTCAAATAAATACAACTCGAAAAATTTCTAAAATGATTTCCTTTGCTTAATCAATGATTATATTTTGTGTTGGTTTATTATTTTTTATTGATTTCAACTCGCATGTCATTCCAGAACTCATTCGGTGAAGACGGGTACCCTTCTGCTGATTCAGAAGCATTAACATTAATGTGATACCTTCTTTCGGACACATAGTCAACGTTGCAGAAAACCAGAAGAACACAGTGGTAAGGATTCAATAAGATAGGTCTCTGAGCTGGAACAATGGAAACAAAGAAAAGGAGCCCTGCATGTCAGACCCAAAGATTTCGATCCCTCCAGATATGCTTCCTTCAGTGTGAGGGAAGTTGTTGAAGAACCAGTTGCACAGTAGCACATTCACGAATTTGTCGAGAGGTCCAGACTCAGCAGAAGACTCGGATGGTGATAAAGCAACATTATTATCTAAATTTATCTTTAGATTATTGGTAGTACTATTGCAGGTCTAAATTTTACTGCATATTTATTGTTTAAATGATTTGTGATAAAAGGAAGAAGTAATACGGTATATCATAATAGGGATAAAGATTAAAAATAAATGTTAATTTAATTAATGATATGGGATTATAGGATTAGATATAATAAGCAAGCTATTTTATTGACTACGTATCAATTTGCTTCTTTCAAGCTATTCATGGATTCTATCCTTGACTAAAATTCTTGATCAATTGATGGTATACTGAAGGTCAAACTAATATTGCGAAATTGTAAATAAATAAGTTCGGAAATATGAATATGCTGATAAATTAAATAATAAAATTATTTTGAGATGAACCCCGAAAACATTGGAGAACAAATCATGCTCAAGCACTCAACTCTGTGGCGAAAACCCCTTACATACTAAAAGCCCGTGCCTGAAACGCAAGCCTGCCACAAACAGCTCAACGAATGTATATTTTTAATGACTCAGTGGGCATGACGGGCCAAAGCTGGAGAACAAGAAACAACTTTATTTCAACTCACACAGGGTTCCGCAACAAATCCTCCATCGTCAGGAAGACCAATTCCCAACAGCTTGATTTCATTCTAAACTAAGCTGACAAACAATCCAATTTGACGAGGTCCATGATCAAATCACTCCGCCCAGATGCTGAGTCCATAGATCGTTCACGTCAACTTGTGAATGGAATGTAGGACCTAAAAAAAATGAACTTACTGGCAGCTAAGGACCTGCAGAAAGTCAAATTTCCAGGAATAATTCGACATGAACACATTTACAATGATTATCACGAGCGAGTGACGAATCCCGGCTATAGTAGAAACTATCTGGGCAAAATATATACCAAGTGATCTGAACATTTCTTTGATTAAACTTAGAATAGATAAAAAAGAGGTCCTACCGAGATTTGAACTCGGATTATTGGATTCAGAGTCCAAGGTGCTAACCATTACACCATAGGACCAGGACTAATAAGTTTGGACTTACCTATGCTTTATAGTTGTTCGAAATTGGCTGACGATCATAGCTTGTATAATTCACCCTCAAATTATGGAAGATATAATATATTATCTTTATTTTGATCTATATTGGTTTGATAAATAAAGCTATATATGATTATTCAAATTAATGGGGTATTTTTTTTAATATCTTTTCTTCATGAAAGGAATTTAATTTGCTATTAAGAAAAATATTAATATATAAAAATTGGTTGATCAAAGCTTTCGAGAATAGAATTTGTAATTATAAAATAATTGGACTAAACCTCATCAAATATAAAAACAAGTAAAATGGTTGCTTGTCTTCATTACTTTATCGATTAAAGAAGTCTACAAATAAAGTGATATAATTATCAAAAGAGAAATGAATGCATGCATTATTCATGGTTTATCTTTAAAAAGATAGTTAACCTAAATTTAATATTCTTATCTCAAAAGTAGCACATGAAAAAACTCGGTCAACAGACGTGCTGTATCATGGCTAGATCACAAAATATCAAATATAATACAACCAAGAAATTTAGCAATCAAATTAATTTCAAAAACTATCCTGAAAAGGAAAGAATTTGAAACATCAGTAAATGGAATGATTGAAATTAATACGTGGTGAAATCATAACTTATCTTTAATTAAATTCATAGAGTTTATAATAATTTTTGATGAATCAAAAATGAAGACGCTCCTTTGCGTTTTGATATAACCCCTATTATTTAACCATACAAAAGTAAGCAATTTTTCTGTGATAAGAAATACTGTTAATGTAATTTTCAAGGTCAACAACGAATAAAGTTGGTAAGAAATTTATAAAACTATAAATCCTTTTTTTTTATTTATTGTAATTTAGAAATACTATCACATTAAATCATTTTTCATATGTTTTCTATCAAACCGAACCCAACATTAATTCTTTTTTATTACTATGGCATTTTTGAGTCTTATTATGCTTATTGAATGAAAATATGCTTGGTTTAAACTGCATTGAAATTAAATTGTTGTTATCTTTACTTAATTGACTTGGGTTAGCAAGGAAGACTATAATATTATGGATTTATACCATTCAAGTGCTATTAGTTGACTGATTCTACAAAATTATTTGAACAATTATCAATATCTGTCAGTCCAATTAATTTATTATTCGGATTATCATATTTATAACTTATTAGAGGTATCTAATTAAATTGAAGATTAATCATTTCTACTTTTGGGCAAATTCTTCAGCCTCAGCACTCGCAATAAATCTGAACTCTATCTTTACTTTGTTATAATTATTGATGTTTCTGCGAGAAAAGTAAGATAATCTATTTAAAATATCTTTATTGTTTTTACATTAACAAAACGATTTTCAGTTATCGATAGATTTTATCGAAAGTAAAAAGAAACAATTATTTTAAAAAATATAGTCATCTTTTCTGACAGGTTACATTTTTCAAAATTCACGATCTTGTATAAACCAAAATCTCATAGTTTGACTATTATTTTGCATTAAACATAGTCATTGTTTTTTTACTTCAATTGTTTGCCATAATTATTTAACATTAAACATAATCATTGCTCCTTTTCTTTATATTCATTTCAATTTATTGATTTTATTGACTACAATAATATTAGGAGTTGATTAAATGGGAAACGAAAAGAGTGACATCAAGAAGCAGTTTGAAGTTGAAATCAACCACCCTCGCTTTTCCAAGTCCAAAATTATCACTCTTGAAAATCAAAAGTATCTCCAGACTTCGCAGTCAATCGATGAACAGGAATACAAAAAGTGGAAGAATGCTGTAGAACTCTTCAAATCAAACTCTAACCATCTCCTCGTACCCGTCAGCAGCGAGTTCAGTCGATTGGGACTATGCGGGCACACTGGTACTGTCATAGTATCAACTGCTATATTCAGATCAACTATTAAAACTATCCCTATCTACTCACATAGGAGATTTACAATAGAAATGGTAAGAAGTCTAGGTTCAACGAACAGGATCTTTGGTTTTTACTGCTGAGTCTCACTCAAGCAAGAGAGTAGGCGTTGGAAGCAGACCAAAAACTAGGAGATGTGAGACCCAGCAACATCTTTCTCAATGAGGACGGCAACATTAAGGTCAGCAACTCACTCACCTGGCCTTTGGAGAATACAAATATCCAAAAAACAATGGATAAAATTTAAACATATATATCTCCTGAAGATCTAGCTAGAATTGAGCAAAACTAGTTCTTTGAAGGACCCTCTGATATTTCCGAGGCCTTCTCTTTCGGATTGACTCTTTTAAGTGCAGGAAACCTTCGAGAGTATGAATGTCTTTACGATTTGAAAAAGATTTCCTTCGACATTAACCAATTTAATCAAGCTTTAGCACAGTGGCAGCAGAATGCATATTTTTCCGAGGTTTTAAGAGGAACAGTATCACTGTTGGTAAGTTTGGACATCTCAACGCGCTTAAGTTGTGAATAATTAAAAATATTGTTGGAGAAGCACCAATAATTCATTGTGAAGAAATAAAATTTTGTTGTAGACAATGCTCCTCAGAAACTGCATGACGAGATTCAACGAACTCGACTATCTTTTGCGTCCCCACAGCTCATTATGCTACCACAAGTGAACGTTCCAGTAAACATGGGCTTTTCTCCAGTACTGAAGACTTTTGAGAATGTGGGTTTAAAGAATAGGCCAGCAGGCTCATAGACCATTTCTCCACATAAATGATGGATTTATGAATATACGATTAAATTTGCATTAATTTACAAATAAAATCATGCTTTCTGCTGAACTATAGCGAGACAGAAAACAGGCTGTTTAAAATACTGATGAAAACATGAATAAGATATGTCCATATTAGAGCAAATTCTATAAATAATTTGAATTATCCGCATTCAATTGTCACCGATTTAAGTATATTTGTATTTACTGCTGAAGAAATGTTTTGACTATTATTTCCTTGTTGCATATAATCGTTATTCCTTTGATCATTTAATTTGAAAGCATGAGGAAGCACTCTCTCAATAGCGTCACCTCTCAACGTAATCTCAAGGAATTCTTGCATCATGATATCAATAAGAAGTGGACCTATCTACCAGACCCAAGAATTCTCAAAAGATAGGCATGGACGAAACCAAAAAAAGATAAAAATACGGGCATGAGTGGCTCAGAGCTCTTTGATCCAAATCGTGAGAACAAGAATAAAACAAATATTAAGGAAGCTCACAGAAAGGGAGGGTACAAAAGCACAAAAAAGAACAGCTGCTCCTATGTAGCCTGTAATACTTCCCTCTAATAGAACGAGAACGTCAACCTGCAAACTTGTAGTTTTGGCAATATTCGCATTATTGATAGTGTGCTTGCTGAAAATCAAGCTTCGATGACATAGGCCGATGCGAATAAAAAAAAATTATTAAGTAAAAATAATCTCATGGAGATGTATTACAGAGTTCGAAGAACCCTGCAAAGGTACGAGGAACTATTGAAATAAAATGACAGAAAGGTAAAACAGTTGAAGAAGGAGAACAAAGGACTGAAAGAGAAATTTAAGAGATCAGAACATAAGAAACAATGATGCTGACACTTTTACTGCTCTAAAAATGTATATTATCCTTATTATCTTTAAAGCAGTTGACATATTGATTGGCATAAATGTGCAAGTAATAACATCACACTCGGCCTTTGGACGAGTCTACTATTATTTATTTTATTTCGTTCACATCCAGCGGCGAATAGTCTTTTTCCTTTATCATTCGGGATATTATATTTATCAGTTCTGTCTAACACTTCAATTTGCTTTCATTTGCACTGCGACCATCATTGAAGAGAGCATTGAGAATTAAAATGAGATTTTATATCAGCAACTATTGACTCCCCTCATCTTCATGCTGGATATTGGCTTGATCTTTGCGAATAAGGCAGAGCCGCGGATTACGGTGGCTGAAGTTGCAAACAAGAATATTTTACAGCTCAAATGAATCGAAATCTTTGTTAGCTATCTTTTTAAGATAGAAGTCGATTATTTTTCCGGCTATGATCAATCTTTCCCTCGAATTTATTTATAAATCATTCTGAAGCCACTAACTTTGTAAGGGAACAGTTACGCTAAGGAAAAAGGCTTAAGCACTGCTAAATTCTAAGTTTATTTAAGGCAACCGTTTTACACAGTGTCTTGCGCTTTAGAGTTAGTCCTCGTTAAGGTTGGAGTGCGGCGCAGTGGTTTATCGTCGTTATTTTTGTTATTTAACTGTCCAGACCTGTTTGATTTTAGATAGCTCATCTCCAAAGCAATTATCTGCTGATTTTTAACAGACAATTATCGCTAAAGATCCAATATCTATTGCTGCATTATTTTGATCTATTCATTCATTCTTTTTTTATGCAATCTCTCAGCTTTTAACTACCGCATAAGCTTTTAGATTAATGACTCGAGTTGGACCTGCACTTCTCCTTCGAAGAAAGTGCTTTTGTCAGGAGGGTATGCGGTAAATCTGGAAGATTTTTGACTGTTGATTTGCATAAACTCCTCCTCGAGCCTTTCGATTTAAATTACTAACTCCTAGTTAAGTTTTGAGATCTCTTCATTCTCGTCAAAAGCATTATCTCTTGATTATTATAAGCAATCTTTCTCGAGTTTGAGGTCTTGGATCACACCTTTCAGTTTTTGGACTTCCTCATCCTTAGCTTTAAGTATACTGACTTGGTGATTTCTATATTATTGAAAGTGGTTCTTATAGTCATTTATTTCCTTCTACATGATTTATAAAAATTAATTGGCTGTGGACTCGCTAATCTCTGCTTGGCTAAGTCCGAGGTTATCCTCTTCCAAATCCTCTACTTGCCTCGCCAACTGATAATTGGTAATAGTCAAGCGATTGCATTTGTTTTGTAGGTGGTTGATCTTGTTGATGAGAATAGTTTCCTTATGGGAAAGAACATTGCCCTCTTCACATAGAATTTGCTCTATTTCTTCTAGAGGGAGCTCTTCACTCTCCTCACAGTTTTAATTGGACAACGTATCCTATTCACTGTAGTCGTTTATATTGAGCTCCTGCCCAAAACTCGCCCTCTTCTTTGGGTGGCACTTTTCATCCAATATATTCATAGATTATATCGTTTTATTATATCAATTCAACCAGTTTTAAAACCAAAATAATAATACCCATTGGTATAAATTCATCGTTTAATAACATCTATTGAATGCTTCATAAAAATATAAACGAGCACTTGATCAGATTTAGATAACCACCACGCTCGAATTTAAATTAGCTGGAGAGCATTGACTCATGGATTGCTGAGTCATGTTCAGGTAAGGCAGTTATTGACCAATAATGTAGTCGATTTAGTTGAATTCAATTGAATTCTACAGTCTGGGTTTGCTCTTCCACATGTTCCGGATGTCGTATTCTGGTGGAATCACAAGATTAGCTGTATGAGAAATCAACATTTGAGAATCCACTCCCTGCAAGCAGGAATCCACCAATCCAGGTTTTAAACTGTTTTATGGATTTTAACGGGACGTTTGGGCTGCAGAAATTTAATTCCAAAAGGTTGTGGTGTGCTTTTTGAAGCTATGATTGGCTCTGAGGTCAATGGACTCCACAATTGTCGGAGAAATCATAGTGGTCCTCATTGATCTTATAGTACTTTATAATTCTTAATTTTTGTACTTGAGCAGATTGATCTCTTCGACATAGCAGGCTCCCTTCGCTATCATTTCACTGAATCGTTTTTCTTTCATGGTCTTATAATCCTCCAGATTCCGCACTCTTTCTCTCAAAAGCTGTCTTTCCACGTCCGTATTGACCATATCTTAGATTTTAATCTTTAAATCTTCGATTGGGACAATTCTAAGTTTTTCTGATTTTCTCAAGGGCATATCTTTCAAAGAAAGTTCCTCTTTCCGTGGTTGACTCTGAAGGCCTGAGCTGACCAAATCAAGCGTTTTCTTCAAATGCTCATTTTAAATGTTTAATTTTCTAACTTTAGAGTGTAGCTAGTGGATTTATTTCTTGATAAAATGCGTAGTACCTCATACTTTTTTGTTATGCTTGATATATCATCCTCGGTTTCGTCAATTGTTTTGCTTGACCGAACCTTTTTATTTAACTCATTCTTTAGATTATTCATAAATTCAGGGGAAAAAAGTTAGCCGAGGATAGGATTTGAGTTTTTGGCAGCATCAGTGGCAATGGAGGGTCGTTTGAATACTCTTTTGGACATGTTTGAAAGCTTAATTATATTGATTAATTAATTATTACTGATCTATCCTACTAATCAAGTGATTGGCCAATATTAACACAGCACTTCTTGCTCACTGTCATCTCAAAAGGTTTTAATAATATTCTTTATTCTGAAAATGCCTTAAATAGCCAATATTAAAATATATTGGGAAAAAAATATACCCATTTCAATTATTTCTGGCAATCGTAAAATTATTCAGTGTGATGAGATATATGTAAATCTGTAAGGATAAATAAAAGTTGTCTTCATTAAATAATTTCGGATTTGCTGTGCATCATTTTTAGCATAAGAATTATAACAGCTACAATAATGCAATTTCGCAGCTAAATGAATCTGCAGTACACGAGAAATCCCCTTCCTAAAAAATCAATCCATGGTCGAGTCTTCACCTAATCTAATCAAAATCAGTTGCCTCAGAAATTATCGATGACATCTCTGATAAAGAGAAAAGCAAACGGAATTAAAAATAAATAAAACGAATAGTTCAACTTCGAGACCATAGTATATTAAGACATCAAGAGAGAAAAATCTTTAAATCATATCATTAAAATGAAATAGAAAAGTTTGCTGGCGAAAGAGGAGAAAATTCAGAATCTTAGACAGGAAATAAACAGAGATGATGATTAATTAGGAGCCATAAAATGTTCAGCTAAGTCTCACTTCAAGGAGAAAGCTGAAGCAAACCGTTCTAATAGCGTGAGAAGTGTATTTTAACGTCTGTAAAAAGAAAAGCATCGATAATATTTGACGAATGAGTAATGTCTATTCAGTCCTAAAATATTGAGTCGTTCTAAATCACTAATCCGAAAAGCAGATGTATCAACTCTACTTTACCAGGACGCCCTAAGAAGACAATAGAAATAAATATAGTCGTAGTAGATGGGTATAATGAGATCACCAAAGATAAACCAGAATACAAATATCCTTGTAATACGGAAAATATTGACAGAATTTGCAGAATTGGTTCATGAAGATGAGATAAATCCATTTACTGCTATCTTAATACTTCAAGAAATATTCAATGTTGACCTTAATCTGCATAAGAATGAAGCCAAAAGCATTATAGTCGAGAAAGTTATTGGATATATCGAGGAAACCAATGGTTCTCTTATCGTTAGGAGGTAAAAATTAAGAGATTTCATTATTGCCGTCGTGGGAGGGACCAACGAAACCAGCTGCTATTCCTCTTAAGAGAAAATAAAAATATTCGAAGACTTTCATTACCTCTATAAAGAGAGAATGACCAAAGAGAGAAAGAATAATTGCTAGGAGGTGTTTACATTCAAGCCTAAAACTTTAATAAAATCAAACAAGCTGGCTGAGTCTTTTCGGGAAAAGACATGCCAACAAATCGAAAGCTTCATTGAAAATCAGCAAACAAACTTCCACTTTCGAGACCGTTCCTATTCTATTGAAGATATCTTCCTCATAAATCACGTTAAAAAAAATATGTAGAATGAGAAGAAGAAAATATAACAGTAAACAAAATAACTGTAGAAATGCACGTTTAAGCCTGACATATCAAACTCCACCTCTTCCTTGCACCTCATTAAAAAAAAGGCGAAAGTCATCCTGAAAGCTCCATCCAAAAGAGCACAGCTTAAGACCTAGCAACCAGTCCACGATATCTCAATAGATACTGAAAATATAAGCACACTTACCCAACAAAAAAACAATTTTAGAAGGAATACAGAGAATACTAAAAGTAAGATAAAAAAAAGAAGTTAACTCAATCTGACTGATATCAGAAACGTTTAGAAGGAATTAATAAGGATGTCTGTGGGCAGACAACATCGAGAGTTTGAGAATAAACTCGTCGAAAGAGGTTACCCCGAGGGGGAAAACTGGAATTCTTATCAAAAATATATGAATGAAAAGAATATTGAGAACAGCAAAAAATTGAAAGGGTTCTTCTGTAAATGATCGTCTTTCTTTAGTTGTAATTGCTTTGATAAATCATTGATGATTGTCTTATTGGAGCCTCATCAATAATAAAGAATATCATGCTCTTTGATAATTTCTATTTTTCGAGTTTTAAATTTAAACTGTCGAAGAACTAGTGGTAAACCAATTATAACTATTAACTATTTTGATATTTTGAGTTGATGTTGGCGAGAATTTGGTTCAATATCTTGACCAAGTGGGCTGTGCGAATGTTTAATCCTCGAGTTTATTATTTGAGACCAGTTTTTTTTTAACTGATGCTACTGCGGTAAAAAATGAATTTAGAAGAAATAAATAAATATTAATTATCTTAAAAAGATGAAGCAACTTGAAGTTGGTATCATAGTATAATCAAATGTCACTTGGTAGCTTCGGAATAATATATTTTTTCAGTAACTGCCTTCTATGATATTTATGATGACAAGATCTATAGAAAATCTGAAAATTATTTTTGGCAACCTTTTCTTCAACAAACAGCCAAATCGGATACAAAACATTCATATTTGCTAATTTATTGATGGACTGCATATTTCATAAATGGAAACTGCCATTTTTTTCAGAACAATTTACTTTTTCTTCTTTTTAAAATCAAATCTATTCGCACGTATTTTTTAAGTTATTAGCAGTGGTTGCTTATTTAGAATGATGTCCATTCTTCATTACTGTTAATAAATGTTCGTAATCTTGATCTATTTGGAAAAATAACACTAGAGACTAGACGCACGACCAAGAAATTGATGCAGCAGATGATTAGGATGGAGATCATTCAGGAAATGAAAAGAGAACCATCGGCTAGTATGATCTGCTTTTTTATGGAGCTGTCATAATTTTATCCTTTTTCACTTTTCATGACGTGTCAGTAATGATCAGAGATCCACAATGCTTTACCGTTATTTTATTACTGTAAATGGAAGGCTTTTAGCAACTAATTATAATTAGTAAATTAACATTGCATTACTGAAGATAGTGGCATGCAAAACAAAAAAATATTGGATGAAGACAGCACAGTTGAGATGTAAGGGGAATAAAAAGGCATTGACAAATTTAGAAAATATGTTTTTGCTCCGCTGAATAAAAGCATTTTAGAAAGTGGAGCGGGGGTTAAGCAACTTTCTGAGCTGCTATGTAATTTTGCACTTGATCATGATATTACTCACTATTCCTTCTTATCTTTTCCTTATAACTCTACCATCTGTCAAAAGCAGGAGTCATTCCTCGATATCAAATATATCTATGATGAAGGATTGAAAGGCATCACAAAATGCGAGATCAACCCTGATTTCCTAATTAAGGGTGAAGCTGATGGAAGTAGTTTCCCATCTGGAGGATTAAGATATACTCATCAAGCCAGAGCCTATACTCTATGGGACCAAAAATCATAAATATTCATCCGCAGAAAAAATAAAGTGATGTACATCCCCGCAATGCTCGTGACTCATAACGGAGATGCTTTGGATGACAAAACAATTTTTAGAAAATGTGAAGTTGTAATGAAGGAATCAGCAAAGAAAATGTTGTAAACTTTAAACATTCCATGCAAGGATGTCATCATCAACTTAGGACTTGAGCAAGAATTCTTTGTTATTCCTAAAAAAGCTTACTTATTGAGACCTGACCTCATTCATGCCGGCAGAACTTTGGTGGGTGAAATCGGAGCCAAGAATCAACAGTTTTCTGATCACTACTACGCCAAAATGCCATGCAAGATCGAATAGATCCTGAATTAAATTGAAAATTAACTCCTAGAGATGGGTATTCCCTTCAAGACAAAACACAACTAGGTTGCTAATAATCAATTTGAATTCGCATCCATTTACGAATAAGCTGGTAAATCCATCGATCATAACCTGATTACCATGTAAATTCTCGAAGAAGTATTCGACAAGCATGGATACACAGTACTGCTCCATGAAAAGCCTTTCCAGGAACTTAACGGAAGTGGAAAACACGCCAATTGGTCTATTAACTATGTGGATGAAAACAATGAAATTAAGAACATGTTCCGTGTTCCTTCCGATGAGAAAGATTACAAACTCTTTAAGCTTTTCATTTTGTTAAATCTGATGGCTCTTAAAAGAAACAATGCTCTTTATTTGGCTGCAGTTGCTCCCCCTGGAAATGAAGTTAGATTAGGAGGTCATTAAGCTCCTCCCAGAATAATCTCAGCCTATTTGGGAGAATCCATAACTGCTATTTTAGAGGGAAAACACGCCCCAGCAAGACTCAATCTTAGGGATAAAATACCCAGTCTTAGCGAAGATGTATATCAAGAAGATACTGACAGGAATAGAACAAGCCCTTATGCTTTTACTACTAACAAGTTTTAGTTTAGAGCTTTGGGATCATCTCAAAATCCTGCTTATCCGATGGCAGTTATTTCAGCTACTATGGCTAAATAATTCCAAATTGCCACCAAAAAGCTTCAAAATGGATATACTCTTGACAGCTTGATTGAATAACTCAAATCCTAAGCTATGTGTGTGAGTTTTGAGGGAAATGGATATAGCAAATAATGGGTCATTGAGGCTAAAAAGAGAGGACTGTATGTCAACGAATAATTTATTGAAGTTCTCGAGAAAGTCAGAGGAGAAAGCAACGTTTTTGTTGAAATTGGTGCTTGCAATTCAGCATAAATCGATGCTAAGTGCTAGGTTATGAAGGAAAACTACATCGAT
>Ga0302191_10001067_pt1 | contig 17581 bp, 16 predicted proteins | sample II_Bog_E3_1_FD_198775 | JGI IMG/M metagenome (GOLD analysis project Ga0302191, IMG submission 198775) | Peat permafrost microbial communities from Stordalen Mire near Abisko, Sweden - II_Bog_E3_1 | ecosystem: Environmental > Terrestrial > Soil > Wetlands > Peat | place: Sweden: Abisko...
AAAATTATAATATATTCTCAAACACATTTACTTTCTCGCATAAAAATGAAAAAGGGCCTTTCGAAGAAATTACCACGTATGCGTTAAAATAATTGAAAAAATTTAGAGGCATAGAGCAAATAAAAAATTCTTGAAAATTCTGGCATTTTTTTATGCAATTTTAGTAAAAACCACTAAGTTCATTCTCTAACAATATTTTATGACAATAAAAATAGGAAAAACAGTTGAAAAAGCTAGCGGCATCTTTTCTCTTGTGGATGACTGGTTAAAGCGCGATCGATTTGTATTCATAGGATGGTCAGGATTACTTCTATTTCCCTGCGCCTATTTAGCTATAGGAGGCTGGTTTACAGGAATAACCTTTGTTACTTCCTGGTATACACACGGATTAGCCAGCTCCTTTTTGGAAGGATGTAACTTCTTAACCGCCGCAGTCTCCTCACCTGCAAACAGTATGGGACACTCTCTTTTATTGCTATGGGGCCCGGAAGCACAAGGCAATTTTTCTTTATGGTGCAGAATTGGTGGCCTTTGGACCTTTCTAGCACTTCACGGCTCGTTTGGCTTGATTGGATTCTGCCTACGCCAATTTGAGATCGCTCGCCTTGTAGGTATTCGTCCTTATAATGCTCTCGCTTTTTCAGGTCCTTTAGCTATCTGGGTGTCTGTTTTTTTGTTGTATCCATTAGGGCAAGCAAGCTGGTTTTTCGGGCCAAGCTTTGGAGTAGCCGCAATTTTTCGCTTTTTATTATTCTTACAAGGATTTCACAATTGGACACTAAATCCCTTTCACATGATGGGCGTTGCCGGCATATTGGGGGGGGCTTTACTTTGTGCAATTCATGGCGCAACCGTGGAGAATACACTCTTCGAAGATGGGAATGCCGCAAATACATTTAGAGCCTTCACGCCAACCCAATCAGAAGAAACATATTCTATGGTTACCGCAAATCGATTTTGGTCCCAAATTTTCGGCGTCGCATTTTCTAATAAGCGATGGCTTCACTTTTTTATGCTCTTTGTTCCAGTCACAGGGCTTTGGGCCAGTGCCTTCGGTATGGTAGGCTTGGCACTAAATCTACGGGCTTACGATTTTATTTCCCAAGAATTACGAGCCACGGAAGATCCTGAATTTGAAACATTTTATACGAAAAATATCCTTTTAAATGAAGGAATTCGAATGTGGATGGCGGCTCAAGATCAGCCACATGAAAACTATATATTTCCAGAAGAGGTACTTCCACGTGGAAACGCGCTTTAACACTATGGATATAGCAACAAATAATACAATTGAATCAAGCGGGTTAGCATGGTGGGCAGGGAATGCGCGCCTAACCAATTTATCCGGGAAACTTCTCGGAGCACATGTAGCACACGCAGGATTAATGGTTTTTTGGTGCGGAGCAATGACTCTGTTTGAAGTTTCCCATTTTATTCCAGAAAAACCTTTGTATGATCAAGGGTTTATCCTTTTACCACATCTTGCTACTTTAGGATGGGGCGTTGGGCCAGGAGGAGAAATTCTTGATATTTCATCCTATTTTATTATTGGGGTTCTTCATTTAATCTCTTCAGCAGTTTTGGGATTTGGCGGAATCTATCACTCTCTCTTCGGGCCCGATACTCTTGAAACAAATGCACCCCTTTTTGGATACGATTGGAGAGATAAAAATAAAATGACCACAATTCTTGGAATACATTTATGTTTTCTCAGCATGGGAGCTTTTGCATTCATTTTGAAAGCAACGTCTTTTGGGGGTCTGTATGACACGTGGGCGCCTGGTGGAGGTGATGTAAGAGTAATCAAGAATCTAACCCTGAACCCACTCGTTATTTTTAATTATGTCCTTAAGTCCCCTTTTGGCGGAGATGGGTGGATTGTTTCTATCAACAACCTCGAGGATTTGGTCGGAGGACACTTATGGGTAGGAATTCTTTGCTTAATTGGGGGAATTTGGCATATATTTACCAAACCTTTTGCATGGGCAAGACGAGCATTTATTTGGTCTGGAGAAGCATATCTCTCTTATAGCCTAGCTGCATTAGCACTTATGGGATTCACTGCATCTCTCTTCGTATGGTATAATAATACAGCGTATCCTAGCGAGTTTTTCGGGCCAACAGGCCCTGAAGCCTCCCAAGCCCAAGCATTTACATTTCTTGTACGCGACTTACGCTTAGGGACCAATGTAGCCGCAGCTCAAGGTCCTACTGGTCTTGGAAAATATTTAATGCGTTCACCTAGTGGTGAAGTTATATTTGGGGGCGAAACGATGCGATTCTGGGACATGCGCGCCCCCTGGTTAGAGCCATTGCGCGGAACTAATGGGCTAGATTTGAACAGAATTCTTTATGATATTCTACCTTGGCAAGAGCGTCGAGCGGCTGAATACATGACCCATGCGCCTTTAGGCTCATTAAATTCAGTCTCGGGTGTTGCTACAGAAATGAATTCCGTGAATTTTGTTTCCCCCCGATCTTGGCTTACCTCTTCTCATATTTTTTTAGGCTTTTTTTTTCTAGTAGCGCATTGGTGGCATTCGGGTCGTGCTCGGGCAGCCGCTGCCGGCTTCGAGAAGGGACTTAATCGCGAAACTGAGCCCGTTCTACAATTGCGACCCATTGATTAAACTTGTGGATGCAAATATTTTTCTTTTGCAACACAGATGTGGCTACTTTTATTCAAAATGGGAAGCCTAGAAGGAGAAGCTCTCTTTTTTTCAATGTGCAACGCTTGCCATGTAAATGGAACCAATTCTATTCTTCCGGAAAAGGATTTAAAAAGGGCAACCCTTGTGCTGAATGGGCTAAATTCCATGGAAGCTCTCAGTTATCTCATTACAAATGGAAAAAATGGCATGCCTGCTTTCGGAGACAGACTTAATGCAGCCCAAATTGATCAAATTGCGAATTTTTTACTGCAAAATAATTGGAAAAAGTAATTCTTTTTTTTCCAATTTGCAGATATAATTACAAAGAAAGTAATCCTTCAAGACGATTAGCTCAGCGGTAGAGCGTCTGCCTTACAAGCAGAGGGTCACTGGTTCGAACCCAGTATCGTCTACTTATCTTTTTGATTCTCTTGGTTTAATTTTCGCTTCAGGGCTCATCGTCTAAAGGATTAGGACGGAAACCTTCTAAGTTTCTAATGTAGGTTCGATTCCTACTGAGCTCATCTTTTCTTTTCATTTGAAGGGAGTAACAAAAGGCATCGCTATAATAATAAACGATACATAAGCATACGTAGAACACTTTAGCTCAAGAGAATTATGAAACTTTTTTTAACAATCACACCCCTTCTCATCGCAGTCTCTTGGGCATTTTATAATCTTTTCTTCTTATTATCAAAATTTACTGAAAAGGCACAAGCTAACTAAACGGAAATCCATAAAAGCATATAGAATTCCTGCTTAATAGAAAGAGGCATTAGTTACGACAAAAGAAGCAATAGCGCGCTTCTAAAAAGTGCTAAATCAAAACCAGCTTTATTTATAGTTCGACAAAATGTGAGATCAAGAAATTTCCCGAGGATAGCATTTTTTCGGTTGGAATGGGTTTTTATAAAGCCGGGGAAATACGCGCATGTTTTTTTTAATGAAAAAAACAGTCTTTATATCGAATGTTCAGCAAAATTATTTAGCCTTTTTAAAAACCTTAGAATTCATAGGAAAGACTCCGTTTTTATAGAAGGCTCATAATTGCGCTCATGCCTGTAGTTCTCGTTCTAACCGCAAAAATCCCCCCTTATCCAACTAAATTTGGAGCCTCTTATTAATCTAACGGGCAAAATCATCCCACCATTTGCGCTTGCATTTAGGTTGTAATATTGATATTTATATAGACATAAACAGAGTCCCAAAAGACGTCGTGCAAATTGGCCACTTGCAGCATCAGCTGCTCCCAATATCTAGGGTACTCAACGTTGCCCAATGCTTTTTTTCTGGTCTCGGGTATCAGTGCAGTAGATAGATCATATTTGCCTGAACTCGATCGAACCCAGCTTCGCATGCAAATTATTACCCAGTTACAAAATGTGACAACATTACAGCAAATCAAGGCGAACCAATGTCCCGGGTCGTTGCCCGAGCGGTTAATGGGGATGGATTGTAAATCCATTGACTTATGTCTACGAAGGTTCAAATCCTTCACGACCCATATTTTTACGGGCGGGTGATCCTTCGGGCATTCCACGTATAAAGAGCATATCTTATAAGATTACGCATAAATGCCACAAAAAAATTTAATCACTTATTTGTTTTAAAAGGAACCTTACTGCTCCTCGAGAATCTTCGAAAGAGCTTAAAGGCAAAAAGCGGAAGTGGCGAAAAGGTAGACGCGCTAGACTCAAAATCTAGTACTGAAAAACAGCATGAGAGTTCGAGTCTCTCCTTCCGCAGGTTAAAAAACGACGCGCATATCAGATTCAAATAAATAGTCTGTATATTTATCCGTCTACAAACAAAAGTAGCACAATTAATAGACATAGTTTTCAGTAAATCCGCATTTGTAATAAGTGCAATTTTTTTTTTAAGCTATTGACATATTGTTTGACGGATCGTATAATTTAGGGCAGTAGCCCGCTCTTAAATTTTAAAGATGTTTAGGGGGTGGACCCTCAAAAGTACTGCAAATAACAATAAATGTTACGTTTGCTTATATATATAAGTTTTGCCTTTGCTTATTTAAACTCTACTCGAGAAAATCGCTATTCCGTCAAAGAATTTATAGAATAAACAAAATTAAAAAAATCTACGCTCTTACGAATAATTGCAGAATACGCCAGTAAAAGCGTAAAAGAAGAGCGCTTAAACAAATTAAACAAAGGAAAAAGAAGGGGGTAATAGCATGACAACTTCAGAACCAAAAAAACCAACAGCTGATAAGGTTGGGATGCCAATGGACCCAATTGATGCCTCTTCGATTGATGCCTCTTCGATTTCGGAGGAAGGTAAAGAGGAAAAGAAAAAATTTCGTCTTAGTGCAAAAAATGTATGCTTACACTACCCGAAAGGACATGGCTTGACACACCAAAGCATTTTAGAACAATTGACTACAATATTTGCTGGTGGCATAAAAAATTATCTCATTGCTATGGAATGCAGCACTGAACCGCGTTCACGTCATTTAGACAAGAGTTTGTTTCATGTTATAGATCGGGAATTATACCATTTCCATGTGCTTCTAGAGTTCTGCGCTAAGGTCAATATAACCAATCCGTTTGGCTTTGACATACTTGGCAGTAATGGAGAGCAAGTACACGGTCACTATCATACAACGAAAAAACGTGAAGCGGTGCTGAGATATTTCTCTAAAGAAGATAAAAATATTTTAACATCGTTTGCTCTAGATGCTGATGGTAACGAAAAAACTCGTGAAGATTTATTTATGGAATCATTGTCAAAAATTGCGAGAGAACGTGGTATTAATGCAGCCATGAAGGAATTTAGCGAGAAAAGACCTTGGCTTATTGCTACGCGATATAATGCAGTGAAGACGAATTTGACTCAATACGTTAAATCGTTTCCAGAGCCGGTAAAGTCGCGTTTTCCTACAGATTCGTTTAATAGACTTCCAGAGCTGGAGAACTGGTACGAGAATTTTAAAGATACGCATTCGGCGGTTCTTGTAGGGAAAGGTGGTGTTGGAAAGACTGAAATGATAATTTCATTTTTAAATTCGCGTAACCACAGCGTATTCTTATGCAGAAATACTAATGATTTGACGAATTTAAACGCGGATTACGATGTAGTGTTATTTGACGATATAAATACAGCGAAAATGAATGTTCAAGAGAAAATCCAATTATTCGATGTTGAGCGCCCTTCTTCAATTAGAATTTTGTATGAGACAAAAAAAATTGCGGAAACCATACTAAAGGCGTTCACAATAAATAAGTTAGAATCGTTAATTCCCCGGAAAGATCAAAAGGACGAAGCATTAATGCGTCGGGTAAATATAATTCACGTGGATAAACCATTATTTCGTGATATGAATATCAATATTACGACTAACAATTATTTTGCTGCGCCTAAAATCGATAAAAATTCAAGTATTAAAAAAGTAAAAAAAAGTAAAGTGCTTTTAGAGGACAACGTGGTGGAAGGCACAATCGTAGAGGGGGTGCAAGTAAAAAAAGTAAAAACGAAATATATAAGCATGTCCAAAGTTAAAAAGAAGAAAAAAACGATTAAAAACGATTAAAGAAGAGCCAACAAATAAGTTCCAAAGAAAAAAACCAACATTAGCAAACTTCTTTTTTTTGACACAAATAGCGTTTACTAGCGTTTACCCATTGTTTACCCCATATTTTATAAGCTATACGTGTGTGCTTTTGAATAATATTACTTGTTTTTCAAATGGCGCATAATGGCGCAAAGCGAAGCGATGCCATTATTTCTTGTGTCATGAAAAGCAAGTATCGATTGGTTCAGACGGCGCAAATGGCGTAAGGCGAAGCGACGCCATTATTTCTTGTGTCGGCCAATCGATTAACATTGTCATTGTTAAAAACGAAGTGAAAAACGAAAACGAAGTGAAAAACGAAAAAGAAGCAATTAAGAAATGGGCGGTCTTTTTTTGTGCTGCGGCTTATTGGTTTTATTGGTTTAATGCTTTTTAATGCTTTAGCAATTAAGTAATATTTGTAATTAAGCAATTGCCAAATGTCGGGTCCTTTGCTGCTTATGTGCTTATGTCCTTTGCTGCTAAAGCATTAAAGTGCTACTTTATTACTTTATTATTTTTTTAATGTGCTGGTTTCTAATGTAGTTTCTAATGTGGTTTATTGGTTTAATGCGTATTAATGCTTAGGGTCGCAATATTTATTAGCAGCAATTAATTTATTAAGAGTATAAAAAAGGTTAAAGAGTATAAAAAAGGTTTATGACTTATGAAATGTTGGGTCCGTTGGGTATGGCTATGAATTATCATTTTGTTAGTCAAGTGAGTATGGCGTTGTGGATGGCGTGTTTAAGTGCTTTATTTATTTATTGGTGTGCTTTATTCGTTTACTGGTGTAATCTATTCTGGATTTTAATGGATATTAAAATGAGGCAAAGGCAAGAAAAAAAATTAAAAGCGATAGCAGCAGGGATGATAGCAGGGAAGGATCTAACAGCAATAAAAGAAAAGGAATTAAAAGCGATACTAGCTGAGCTAGCTGAGAAGCAATCAATTCCTCTAACAGCGCTAGAAGAATTGCAGGAATTGTCAAATGGGCGACGTTTTAGACGTTTTATTCGTTTATTTAATCGTTTGTCAAATTTGCGTGTATCTGTACTGTTGCGAAATATTAATTTGTTAACAAGAATTAATAATTGGTTAACAAGAATTAATAATTGGTTAAAAAGAAGTATTGAATAATCCCGATTAAAGCTAAAGTGGTTTAATTTGATGTTAATGCGCGTGTATTTGCAAAAAATGGACTACGGGCTACTCGTGGAGGGGTGGGATAAAAAAATGTATTAAAAATGTATTCAAATTATTTGTTTTATTTGTTCGAATTATTTGTTTTATTTGTTAACAAGGTATGTTAACAATTAAGTTAACAATAAAAATGGTTAAAAAAGGGTTGCTAAAAAGTTATTCATTTTTTAGTAATAAAAATCAAAAATGATTTGGGCAAGCTTTTTCCAATTTCGCGGTACGTTATAATTTCGAATAAAACGAGTAAGATCTTTTATAAAACGAGTAGTATCTTTTAATGAGTGTTGTAAGCCAAATAAGCCAAAAAAGAATGTCATATGAGGCTTAAAATACTTAGCAATGTTTTGGAGATTCCATTTTAACCCTCGCAAATAGTGTTGTTCAAGCCTCAAAGCAAAGTAAAAAGCACCGATATAAAACCAATTAACCTTTTGAAGAAAAAAGTAAATGGCTTGTAAAAAGGGGCGAATTACATATTGCTCAAAAAAAAGAAAAAGATAGAGAAAAGCAAGAAGAAAAAGATGCCCAAAGAAAAGAAAAGCAAAAACCCTAATGAGCTCTTTTAGAGGCGCATTTAGGAGAACGTAAAAATGGGTAATAAAGAATTTGGTAACAGAGCGCTTTGCCATAAGCACATAAGCAGTTACACAATTCTTTTATCACCAGATCTCAACTCAGACAAGGCGATTAAAAATTCGCATAGCTGGGAGTGATCGGTTTTTTGTCGTAAGAGAGTTATATAGTGTAGCTGATCAGCCAAACTGATGGTACCTGAGTTTACCATATTCTGCAAGCGAGCAGTCCCGATGCCAAATAAAGCAGAATGCTGGAGTGTATCTCCATATACGTGTGAAATGTGATGGTATGCGTATTTTCCGCCATAATAGACAGTACAACTAAGGGCCCCGATACCGACAACGGTTACTGTGGTAACCACTATCGGGCTACAGCTTATTACCTCCCATATCAGGGGTACAAGTTGTGTTACGCTTGCTGCTGCAATTTGTTTTTTGTAATCAGCTAAGAGGATATCGTTTTGAAATCCTTTGCCGATAAAATGTAACTGCCTGCCAACGGCGGGAGCAGCTTTTTTAAACATTTCTATGCCTACAAGTCCTGCGGTGGATCCGATAAAGCTGCCGCCAGTCATCCAATTGAACATGCCGCCGACGGCGCTTTGCACGGTACTATTAACAAGTCCGCCAACTTGGCTCATAAGGGTTTTTTTGAACGCGGCATTTTCTGAGCGCGCGGCTAAATTCCCAGCAAGTGCAGGTAGTGTATTATCTTTTAGGAGCTCAGCCCCTTCCTTTATTACGTTACCAAGAAAGCCTCCAGCAGATAATTGTTTCACGTCCTCGTTAGCCAGAATCTATTCCTTCCTCATGGAGCTAATATCAATGGAATTCAAGCGCGCAATTAAATTGTCAGCATCTGCTAAAACGCGTTTAGAGACCTCGGCAGAATACTTTTGACGCAACTCTTTCCCCTTGGCTTGCAATTTGGCTTTTGCGGCCTGCAAAGCGGGAATATCTGCACCTTTAGGATTAAGCAATCTGCCGTTAATGGTAGCAATCTGCGCTTGGATTTCTCCAAAAAGTTCCCGAGTATTACGATCAAATCTGCGCCCCATATATTTTTTTTAACTATTTTAATTAGAATTACTTCAAATTGCTGAGGATAATCTTGATGAAGAGGTGAACTAGACGCTTTAAGAGTGACTTTCATTGGTGTGAGGACAGCATCTTATACAATTTGTATAAAATACTCAAGGCTCGTAAGGGACTAAGATTTTGGAAGCAAGGAATGTAGTGTATGAAGTTTAGCCAAGGTGCATAGTTGATAAGAAAGTAAAAAATAAGCTTAGTTGCACTATCGGTTTATTAAAGACTCATTGGAAGAATAAGCGATCTAGTCGATGCTTTTGATAACCACTTTTAGTTACAAAAGCGTCAATCGTGTATGGAGGTATCCTCCATTTCACTACTTATTAAAATTATTCATGAATTCTAATTCGACTAATTGAACTTTTTCAAATTGTTTTTTTTTCAAGACAAATAACAATTGAGTAAAAGCTACGAAAATGCAGAAAATCAGATAACCGTAAATGCGGGTTGGATTTTGTAAAACAATTGCAGCCTCTGTTTGGCCAAAGCCACCGATATTTGGGTCCTCCGTTAGCAGCTCGTCTTGCCTTACAAGCTGCTTCTCTTTTAATGTAAAAGATAGCCCTTCCGGTATTACTTGCGTTTTTACTTGATTTCCCGTGGCCCCGAGAATAGTAATGATTGTCTTTGAGGGCATTCGAGTAATTTTTCCTATTTCCCCAGAAGTTTCAGCAGAAATTCCATTATTGTTCGTTTTTTCACCATTCGGATTTATTTGCGCACGTCCTTGATTTAGACCAGCGTACATTGAATATTTTATAAAATGTGTTGACATGTTGGTTCTTGGGTCGGGTGCTAAAATAGGAAACATAATTTCTGATTTATTAGTTGATAACCCACTATTTTTAGGGGATATTGGGCCAACAACAAGCATATTTTCGTTTTTAGGGGAGTATGGAATGATCTGTAAACCTTTTATCTTTTCTTTTAAAACATTATTGATAAGATTTTTTGGAGCTAATTTAAAGCCCTCGGGCATTATCAAAATCGCACCTATGTTTAAAGCACCTCTTTTTCCGCTTTCCAATATTTGTTTTTTTGTACCATCAACAGAGACTCTTAGAATTGCTTCAAAAACGCTATTTGGCAATATTGCTGCCGGCAGCTCTAATTCCATAGGCTTCTTAGCTAAATGGCAATTTGCACATACGATTTTGCCATTGGGCTCTCTAGGATTTTCATAAGCTTGTTGAGCATAAATAGGAAACCCTAAAGCACGCTGTGGCATAAAGAAAAAAAGTAAAAAGAAAAGGAAAAAAGAATATATAAAAAGTTTATGGCGTAGAGATTTTAATACAGGTAAGTATTTTTGTTGCACTTTTTTTAACATACGTTTTAAATATACGAATAAATGCTAGCATATTAAGTCCTCAAGATGCAAATGAGGGTCGTTGGGCTCACTAGGATATTAACGCATTTAATCCGGCGATTTTTGCATTTATTCTCTTTATATGCATACAAATTATAGAAAAATATACGCTAGCAGAAAAAAGAGCAAAACAGAGTTGAGTGGAGCAATCTATTGTTGGAGTAAAAATACCGGATCCTAGGATCGATAAAAAGACGAAGTGTTGACTAATTTTTAAAAATTGATAAACATTTTTCTCATTAAGAAACAAAAAGAGAAGCATCGACGGTACTTGGGATAAAAGCAAAAAAAGAAAAAAAAGAATAGCCTCCAGATCAATAATTTTATTTAAGGGCAAAATATTAATCAAAAAATCTTCCCCCAATTGGTTAATTGACTCTAAACTTATTGGAATCAAAAAAGTTAGGGCAATGAAAGTCTCAAAAATATACGAAAAAAAAGCTACCGCTGCAAAGACCTTTTTGCGAAATTGGTCTGCCGATTTTTGTGTATCTTTTGTTTCAAAATTAGTAGAAACTTGCGTAAGAAAGAGGGACCCCAGAACTATAAAAATGAAACCATGGAAAAGTGCATTCAAATACGAACCTGGAACGAATTGAAAAAGCATTGTTTCGGGTACAAAGCTTCTTATGATTTCAAGAAAAATATTAGTACTCAAAGAATAAAAAGCGATTATTAGAGGAAAATCTGTTGGTGTAATAGAGCCATAAAAAGCTTTGGCATCTTTTTCGGGATTTAACATTGGGAATAGAACTTAACTTTTGTCGCGTGCTTCAGCAAATTTCAATGAACTTTGTAAAAACGCAACATCTTCTTTTAACCTTAAAATTCTCGAATTTTTCATGGGATTCAGAATAGATTTGTTAACGTTTGTTCTTTCCGATTTTTTCAACTCACATGTTAACAATTCTTGCTTTTCTCGATATCGTGCTAATATTTCTGCATAAGAATCTTCCGTATTAATATCACATGAAGCCTTCGCATAGGCGTAAATGAATGTCTTTTTAAGTCCATTTTTTAAAACTGCATTGGAGACAATAAAAACACCATCTTGAAGTGCAAAACAATAATTTCCATTTTTTCGGCCAGATCCATCGTCTGACGTTTCAATCTCCACTTTATTATTAAAAATAAGGCCTAATAACTGCATGTGATTTTCAAAAATTACCACCTCCCCACTTTTTAAATAACCTTTTACTTTTGTTACATTCGGAATTAAGGATATCGATTTTTCGGTAATTAATTTAAATTCCATCTTTTAATTAGAAATTTCAAAAATAAACGCATTATTAAGCAAAAGCAATAGTAAGTTCTTCCGCTATTTTGTAAGGGATCTGGAGAAACTCATCCAATACACGAATATCTCTAGTACCGACAATATTAAAAAAATCCGCGGATGTAAACCGATAAAAGTCTTCTTCCTTTATAGTAATTAAGGACTTAAAATTAATCAAGCGATCTATTGACAACATTTTTTGAATGCGAGCAGCTTGGTAAAATGTCAGCTGATTTAAAAAAATTTGGATTGTACGAGCATTTGAAAAAGTAGGGCATAATATTAGCTGTCGAATATAAAATTTCAAAAGATTGAATGAAACATTCTCAAAGATGTAACGATTTTGATTCTGTAACATAAATAGGGAAATGCACATTAACTCTTCGACATTGTAATTTGTAAAATCAATATGATTTCCTATTCGAGAGGCAACACCAGGATTGCAACGAAAGAATGTACCAATTTTTGTTTTTTCCCCGGAGAAAATTAAAATTAAATCGTCTCGTTGGTTCTCCATTACTTGGAGAAGAACTTGAATGGCTTCTGGACCATAATCTCTTTTACTTTTTTGCTTATATAAGAGATCTGCATTCTCAATAAATAGCACCCCCCCACGTGCTCGCTGCAAGTTTTCCTTTGTCTTCGGTGCAGTATGCCCTACGTATTGCCCGATAAAATCTTCCCTTGTTAGGAAAAGTGTATGCCCCTTGGTTAAATATCCCAAATTGCGTAACACCAATGCTAGTTTTGAAGCAACGGAACTCTTACCCATTCCAGCCTTTCCGGTAAATGCCATATGAAGACTTGAGTTTAAAATGGGGAAACCTTTTAATTCACGAATTTTATTAAATAAAAGAAAAGAAGAGATTTCTCGGAAATCCTTTTTTACTTCCACCAAACCAATAAATTCTTTATCTATTGATTGCAATACTTCGTGAATACCAGCTTGAAAATAGCAAGCTCGAATGTCCATGATATTACCATCTGCAAAGGCTAAATCGGTTATATTTTTAGATAAATATAGATATGACATGGATGCTATTATTCCCAAGTGGTTTTCCTCCTATACTCTCTTATGCCCCGTAGAGCGAACATAATTTATTCTTAACTCTATTGGCAATTTGTAATAGATATATATATGGAAGTCTCGTAGCCTTTGCGTTTTTTTGGTTGTTACTAAGCGAAAACTTCTTCGGATGTTTTCAGGGTATGCTCAATTCCAAAATTCTACCAGAAGACCCCCTTTAAAAGGAGTATATCCTTCTATCTCCCATATACCATAACTGTAGGTATTTTGCCAATGTTTGGTGGCCACACTTGAAGCCAATATCAACCCGATTTGGATACTCCTTGTATTCACAAGAGAAGACGCATAAAAAATCTGTGGGTTCTATCATATTCTTTTTCTCCATTAATAAAGATGCGTCCAATTAAAAAATTCTACCACGCATTGGAGTGCATTGTATAAACTATATTTCTTCCCTTGCCTTCTTGGCGTAATAGCATAAAACCACGCTCATAATAAGGGCGTTGAATTATAAAAGAAAGGCCTGTGCTTTCAACACCTCGAGTATTATTAAAAGCATTAATTTTTATATAGACGTCATCATTAGCCTCTTTGCATGCGTCAATTTCCGCCATAATTGCAGCGGTGCTAGGCATATCAAAGAGGGGAAGACCCCACATTTCCCAATAACAATTGCGAGGATGAGGATCCTCCGTATACTCAATACCAATCGCAAAATTTTTCAACCGACAATAATCCAATTGCTTTGCTATTTGGTCATCCGTTAAATCAGGTAATAAGGAGAATGTACCCTGTTGAAGTCTTAGCATAAAATTCGTTTGCTCTTTTCTAGAAAAAGAATAATAACTCCATCCCTATGCTATTTGTTTTTTTTAGTAAGTCATACTTTAAATCTCTCGCTACTATTTACCCATTTAAAATCACCCAAAATTTAAGAACTAGAACCTGTTGAGACTGGCTGAAAGTCCATAGTATCCGTGGACGCGTAATCGAAAGTAACAGATTTCCATAAGTCAAGGGCTGTTTGCAATGGACGGCAAATAGTTGCTGCATCTTTAAGAATTTGAGGGCCCTCCTTAATATAATCTCTTCCTTCATTTTTAGCTAATACAATACATTCTAGCGCAACCCGATTTGCTGTGGCTCCCGCTTGAATACCATCAGGATGCCCTATTGTCCCGCCGCCAAATTGCAAAATAACATCTTCTCCTAGCAATTGCGTCAATTGGTGCATTTGCCCGCAATGGATCCCTCCAGAGGCTACCGGCATACATTTTCTTAACGATGCCCAATCCATATCAAAAAATATCCCGAGAGATCGATCTTCTTTCAATGAGGTCAAAAGAAGAGTGTCATAAAACCCTTTGACTGCTTTTGGATCTCCTTCGAGTTTTCCAACGACGGTTCCTGCATGAATATGATCAACCCCCGCCATTCTCATCCATTTGCAAATAACTCGAAAATTTATTCCGTGGTTTTTTTGGCGAGTATACGTTGAATGCCCCGCGCGATGCAAATGAACTATCATATCATTTTTTCGTCCCCAAATACAAATGGACTGAATTGCTGTATAGCCAATTACTAGATCAATCATAATAATAATTGAGCCTAGCTCTCTCGCAAATTCCGCACGTTCATACATCTCCTCCATCGTAGCTGCCGTTACGTTCAAGTATGAACCTTTTACCGCACCCGCGCTTGCAGATGCTCTATTAACACCTTCCATTACATATAAATAGCGCTCTCGCCATCGCATAAATGGTTGCGAGTTTATATTTTCATCGTCCTTCAAGAAATCTAAGCCTCCTCTTAAGCCCTCATAAACAACACGTCCATAGTTTTTTCCCGATAAGCCCAATTTAGGTTTTACTGTAGCACCTAGAAGTGGGCGGCCAAAAACGTCAAGCCTTTCTCTTTCTACAATAACGCCTGCCGCGGGCCCCATAAATGTCTTTAAATACGCGTAGGGCAAGCGCATATCCTCCAGGCGCAAACATTTTACTGCTTTAAAGCCAAAAACGTTTCCTATAATAGATGCCGTTAAATTTGCAATGGATCCTTCTTCAAATAAATCACATTCATATGCGATAAATGCAAAATATTCCTGCGGGTTATTGGGAACTTCTTGAACTAAATAAGCTTTTGCTCGGTATACATCGCAAGCAGTAAGTAAATCTGTCCAAACAACCGTCCAAGTAGCCGTTGATGATTCACCAGCGACAGCCGCCGCAGCTTCGACAGGGTCGACCCCTGGCTGCGGAGTCAACCGAAAAAGACACAAGATATCTGTCTCTTTAATTGTATAATTTGGTTCCCAATAACCCATCTTTTTATAAGGAAGTACGCCCGATTCATACCGCTCTAACTTGACGCGAGTTCTTTCCGATAACGCTGAATTGCTGTACGCTGAATTATTATCAACATCACTCATTTGGCTTATCCCTTTTTTTAATAAATTTGGAGTTTTTAGTATAAAAAGCAAGAGAGTTAAAGACCCACTAGCAATTGTTACAGGCTTCGTCTAAGGAAGTTCCGTTATGGACAACTTAAGTTTCCTTTTACCTTTGTTGCATATCCGCAAGTGCTTCCTTTATTCCTTATTATTCATTAGGTCGAACTTGGTTAACCGCTAACAGCCTATTTTCGTTCCATGTATTCGATCAATATTATAAAAAGGACAAAAACTCAGAGTCCGAATAAAAAAAAAACATTTTCTTATTCATTGAGCCGTAATGCCCTGGTAGTTCAATATCATCGCAAAGCATTTTTACTTGTTGATGTAAATATTCAAGTCTCCTTCCCCATCTACTCCTTCCCCATCTAAAAATATTACGGATGAAGCAATTCCCTATTTAAGTTGATGTTTGATTGTCGTCAAAAAGATAATAGGGATATCCGACCCTTCGGGCGTTTCAATATTAATTGTTGCGCCTGAAAATTTTTTCGCGAGAGGATTAAACGCTAACCGTATATGTTGCATATATTCAATGAGTATTCTAAAAAAACAAAATGTGCCTTTTAGAAAAAGTGTATTATAGATAAAATTCACTTTTTTCCCATTAATCGTTAAAAAAGAAACTTTCGAGCGAAATCAAAGCTTCCGAATAGCTTACTTTAAGCAGCAAAACCTCTAATTTTTCCGTTTTCGAATACTGTATAGTCAAAAGAAGTAATTTTATATTAAATAAAGATTTGTGAAAAAATTAAATTTTTAGATTCATGCGCAGATATTACATATTATAACAATTTAAGCAATGTGCTTTTCCAATATTAGCGAGAATAATACTCAATTACTCTTAATTCGTTAACGCGTACAAGAAAATCTTTTCTCTTTGCTGTATTCACAAATTTCCCCGCCAACCTCTTTTTACTAACTCTCAAATGGAAGGGTAACAAGGTATGAAACCGCGAGCGTAGCAAATTGATTCTTTTCATTCTTCGCTTAATTAGTTTTCTTTTTTTTTGCTGAGTCTCTAAATTGGCCCAAATTAATTGGTTTGATATTCTCTTTTTTGAGGGCGAAAAAATGTCTCCTTTTTCACACTGAAAGCTCGGAATATTCACGCAATTGTTATTCACTTGAATATGTCTATGATTTACTAGTTGACGCGCAGCAGGAATCGTGGGCGCAAACCCAAGGCGAAAAATAACACAATCCAGCCGGGATTCCAACAATTTTAATATGAGTGTACCGGTTGCTCCACCCACTTTTTTGGCGCGTGCGTAGTACGAACTCAATTGCTTTTCAGTTACTCCGTAGTTAAACCGTAATTTTTGCTTTTCGACCAATCGATTTTTATAATCATCTGAGAGTGAGGAACGCCGCGTTTTTGCAAACAACATCTTACCGTGCTCCCCAGGTGTTTTTAAACGATTTTTAGGGGCTTTTCGGGTTAATCCTGGTAATACTCCTAATCGCCGAACGATTTTAATTTTTGGACCTATATATCGAACCATTATTTAATTACACAGCTTTATTTTTATTCTTGATTTAGGTTAATATACCAACCAACCGTAGCTTCGTCAAAAGGGGAAATAAAAAAAAAATTCAATATAGGTGCATGACCGGATTCGAACCGGCGATCACGGAATCACAATCCATTGCCTTTACCACTAGGCTACATCCACCAAGAAAAAGTAGTTAATACCCTTTTGGCTAATATGAATATTTACGCATTGAAATTATTTTATTTGAGCGAATAATTTCTTGTTCTGCGCATTTAGCAAAATCATGCTTAAGAGTTTCTAAAATTAGTGCGTTGCGAAATAATTGAACCCCTAGCCCCAAGAGGTTTCTATTGATTAGTCGGTTGAAAAATTTTTCTGAAATTCGGGTTTTTAACAAATAAACGAAATATCGCTGATTTTTTATAACTTTGCGCCGAGAGCTTATTTCTTCGTGATGAAGATGCTTAAATAAGCTGTATCTCAATAAGAGCCAATCTGTTTTTCTCGTAATGAAGACTCTGAAAAATTCATTTTCTTCGAAAAGCGTAATTAACAAAATTGCTGAAGTAATTACTGGAGTTCTAAATCGAGTTAATGCATTTTCTGCGGCAATTTCAAAAATTGAATGGACATCATCGGAAAACTTTATTTTCCTATTTAGGCGAATTTTTTTTTCAGAAAGGCTTCTTTGTATGAGAAATAAAAAATGCTCCATATAAACTTGTAACGCTACCTTACTTGTAGGAGGTACATTCGATATTAAGTCTTTAACTTTTGCTTTTGTAATTTTTTCTTCGCGCAACATCGACGCTAATGTAGTATATTCCTCGGTAAGCGTTAGCAATATATGCTCCTTTTCCACAACCTTT
>Ga0302191_10001071_pt1 | contig 17539 bp, 14 predicted proteins | sample II_Bog_E3_1_FD_198775 | JGI IMG/M metagenome (GOLD analysis project Ga0302191, IMG submission 198775) | Peat permafrost microbial communities from Stordalen Mire near Abisko, Sweden - II_Bog_E3_1 | ecosystem: Environmental > Terrestrial > Soil > Wetlands > Peat | place: Sweden: Abisko...
ATTCCCCCAAGTTGCTGGTTCAGCCGTTAGGCTATTGACCAATATTCCCCACTGCTGTACTATACGTATTGGGGTTTTTTCAGACCCAATGTGATCGATCGACCTCTCAGCCTCGACTACGGAATATCAGGCTAGTTAAACCATTACTTTAACTACTACCTATCCGAAACGTTTATTGTCCTCTCAAAGCGAAGATTTCTCTCCTTTATAATATAAGGTATTTATTAACCCTACTTTAAGGCAGCCAAAACATTATATACTCACCTGTACACCACTTCTAATGAAATTAATAATATATACTATTAATTAGATTAGACGTACGATTAGCATGTGTCAAGCACTTGGATAGCGTTCATTCAGAGCCATCATCAAACTCAATTCATTTATTGGTGTAAATACATAAAACTCTACTTTTTTTTATCTACACCATTACTAATATATCGTAAATTTAATTTTTTTTTATTTTGTATATATTTTTCGTAATTATTTTTTTTTTTTTTGGATACAATTAAGCGGGGTCCTGTATTAGTTATTAGTCTATATTAAGGCTCGACCTAGAGCTTGAGAGTTCGTTAACTTTATTATACTATATAAAAATATTTTTATACATTTAGCTATAATTACTATAGAAATAAGTTTATCATTTTCTGTTTAATACTCAAATTTTAATTTAACAAACATTTATTATATGTTTCGGCTTAGCAAGCTCCTGACTTTCCTATACTATAATTAAATATAGCATTATACTCTTAGTATCACAAAAATATTTGTTATTTTTCCTGATAAATTTTGGTTTAAAAACCTTCTATCAAAAAAAAAACAATTTTACTTAACTTTTAGCGTTTCTTATGTTTATTTTTTGCTAAATAAGCTATTTATTTTTCAAGTAAATAAAGAGACTTTAAACAGAGCACTATCATTTTTATTTTCTTTTATTCTTTTTAATGTAAATCTAAAGCATCTTTAATATAACTACTAGTTAAAACTACAAACACTTGAGCTTGTATAAAAGCAATACCTAATTCTAACCCCGAGAATGCTATTATAAAGGCTAGAGGTACTAATCCTAAAAAGAAAAAAATAAACCCAGAAGTCATAATATTATAAGTAAAACCGGCTAAGATATTTAATAACATATGACCACTTAGTATATTAGCTCCTAATCTAAGACCTAAAGAAACATTTCTAGATAAGTATGATATAAACTCTATTAATACTAATAAAGGTAATAAGGCTAATGGACAACCAGCCGGCACTAATAAAGAAAAAAATTCTAAACCATGCTTCTGGAATCCTAATATAGTTGCACCTAAGACTACAGTAAAACTAAGAGCAAATGTAAAAATAAAATGACTTGTTGACGCAAAACTATATGGAACCATACCTATTAAATTATTAATTAAAATAAATATAAATAAAGTATATATAAATGGGAAGTATATTTGTCCTTTTGTAGGATTTATTTGGTTTGTTACTATACTATGTATAGTAGCATATATTGTTTCTTGACTTATTGATCAATTATTACTTACAACTTTATTGTAATTAGTTGCTAAAACATTTAATGTTAAGACTAAAATTGCACCTATAGTTAGATATAATCCTATGTTAGTTAATGATATATGTAAGTTAGCTAGTATAGGGGCATCTAAACTTAATAAATTTCTAATTTCGAACTGATCTAAAGGGCTTGGTATAGCTGTATATAAAAAATAAGACATTTTTGTTTATATTTTTAGTTTTAATTTTTATTGAAATATGTCCTAAATTTCTTTTATTCTTAAAGAATAAAAAATAATCTTAATTATTATAATTTGCTTATAAATATACGAGAAATAAATAAACGAACAAATCTAGGTAATATGTATTTTGAAAATACATATATCATTATTACAAGTAGTATAAAAGCAAAAGTTACTTGATTTATAAAATAAAACGGAACTAATTGTGGCATTTTTTTTTTTTATTATATGGTTTCAATGTTATAATTATTTTTACATTATTATTTATTAAAATAATATAAACTTTATAGTGTTTTTAATAGACCTAATTATGAGTTTATTATTAAGCTTTACCCTTACCTTTACATAAGTAGTTTCAATAAAATAAGGTATTCTATTAGTACTATTAAAAATACCTAAAGAAAAATATTATCATCTATGTTTAATAGTAATTTAGCAATATATTTATAAAATTAATTTTAGTTATTATATATTAATGACGAAACTGAATAGTGTAAACCATCTAAAATAGGAGCAGGGTATATTCCTAATATTACAGTAAATACAACTAGTGTAAATAAAATAAAGAATTCCCGTTTATTTACATCACTTATATTAGCTTCAAAAAATTTACTAAATGATCCACCAAAAGCTATTCTATTGAACATATATATAGTATATGCAGCGGAGAAAACTATAGATGAACTAGCAAAAACACCTAATAAAGGTAATCTTTCAAATACACCGTAAAGGGACATAAATTCACCCACAAAATTTAAAGTAAGAGGTACTCCACAATTACCTAAAGATAATATAAAAAATAAAACGGAAAATAAAGGCATTACTTGGGCAATACCTCTATAGTAACTAATTAATCTAGTACCAGATCTATCATATAATACACCACCAGCACAAATAAATAAACCACTTGAAACAAACCCATGGGCTAAACCTAAAGCTATACCACCTTCTATACCTTGAATAGTATTACTAAACACACCTATAAGATAAACTGCAGCGTGTGATACAGAACTATAAGCAATAAGTTCTTTAACATCTATTGTTCTTAAAGTACTAAAACTAGCATATATAATAGTTATAACACCAATTAAGTATATAATATATGTATAATCTAATGAAGCTTTAGGTAATAAAGGTAATATAAGTCTAAATATACCATATAAGCTTAACTTTAAAACTATAGCGGCTAATATGATACTACCACCTAAAGGAGATTCCACGTGAGCTTTTAATAACCAAGTATTTAAAAATATAGTAGGTGTTTTTACAGCAAATGCTATAAATATACCATAAAATAAAAATAATTGTGTGGAATAATTAAAGTTAGTTTTATATAAAGCATCGAAATCAGTTGTTCCCATTATAGAAGACATAGCTAATATTGATAATAATAAGAATAAGGATCCAAATAATGTATATAAAAATAAATAAAAACTGGCTCTTACTTTATTACTAGAACCAAATAGTCCTATTAATATAAATAAAGGTGGTAATATACTCTCAAAAAAAATATAAAACAATAAAATATCTAGGACTAAAAAAACTGCTAATAGTAATGTTTCTAATAATAAAATTATTATTACATATGATCTTACATTTTCGCTAATGGAATTTCAATTACTTAATAATGCAATAGGAGTTATTATAGTTGTCAACATAACAAAATATATTGATAACCCATCTAAACCTAAATAAAAATCAAAATAACTAACTTCATGATATTCTTGAACAAACTGAAATTGATTGCTACTAAAATCAAACAATATAAAAACAATTAAGGATATAAACAGATTAATTATAGATGTACTTAAAGCTATTGTTTTTATACGTCTAATATCCAAAGATGTTAACTCGTAAGACATACCTGTGGATATGGTAAATATACCTAGTATAGGTGTTAATAATAAAAAAGTAAGTAACATAAAAAAAAAGCAAATAAAACTAATTTCCCTCAGGATTAAATGATTAATTTAACCTTTACTAGTACCATACACAACTGTATAGTAAATACTAAATTTATTTTTATGCGAAGCAAGAGAATAAATTTACGTTTAGCGTACAAATAACAGACTTTAGCCTAAATTTAATTTTTTTTTTAGTTTATATTATTTTTAGTTTATATTATATTATTTGTACCTAAAATTAGGCTAATAAATTTTTAATAATAAATAAATTAAGATTTATTATTTTACTTATATCCTTAATATCGGTTGAGATAGGTATAAATTATAATAATGAAATATTACTAGGTATTATCTCAAAACTGTATAAAATACAAGGAACCAAAATAACAAACGCGATAACTATTGGCAATAAGACAGTTCAACAAAAGGACATTAATTGGTCAAATCGAATACGAGGGAAAGATGCTCTTGCTCATATAAATACAAATATCATAATACAAGATTTAACACCTAAAGTTAAACCATAAATTAATCCTTCTATTAAAGGATCTGAAAATATACTTTCTTTATTTAAATTGTTCATATAGTAATCAAAGTTAATATATTCCATTAAAAAAAATAAAGAAGGTAAATAATCGTATAAGTAACCACCTAAGAATAATATACTAGTTAATATACATATTAAGACAATACTTGCATATTCAGCTAGGAAGAAGAAAACGAATATAACAGCAGCGTGTTCTGTCATAAAACCACTAACAAGTTCTGATTCAGCCTCCGCCAAATCAAAAGGAGCTCTATTAGTTTCTGCTACAGATCCTATAAAAAATATAATAAATACAGGGAATAAAGGTACTATAAATCAGATAGCTCTTTGAGCTTCTATATTAACAGTAAGATTCAAACTACCTGTTAACATTACAACAAGTAATATGGCAGAACTTAATATTAATTCATAACTTATTAATTGAGCTGTACTTCTAAGTGAACCTAAAAAGGCGTATTTACTATTAGCACTTCAACCTGCCAATAATATACCATATGTAGATAAAGAAGAAACAGCTAACATGTATAGTATACCTAAATTTAAATCATTTAAAGCTAAACCAGGTCCATATGGCACAACTAAATAACCTAATAATGAAAAAATTAAAGTTATAATAGGACCAAGGAAAAATAAACCTAAATTAGCTTGTGTAGGTGAAACATATTCTTTTAAAAGAAGTTTTAAAGCATCGGCAAATGCTTGTAAAAGACCATAATATCCTACTATATTAGGCCCTAATCTTCTTTGCATACTAGCCATTGTTTTTCTTTCGGCTACTGTTACATAAGCTACAGTTAATAAGACAGGCACAGTTACTAATAAAACTTCTAGAACAGAAATTAAAGTGGGTATATATAACATATTTGTGTTTTTTTTTCTAAATTTTGTTTCAAAAGAATAAATATTATTTATTTTTTTTTTTTTATTATTATTTTAGGTTAAAAATAACTTTTTAATAAACAGTTTAATTAATAAACTATAAGTTATTTATTATTTAATATATTATTAAGTTAGATGTGAGATAATAAATAATATTGAGACTAATTCTCATCTAAGATTCGAACTTAGATCTAAATATTAGAAGTATCCTGCTCTACCATTGAGCTAATGAGAGTATTATTTTTATGAGTATAACATTATATAACTTTGGCTTAGAATTTATATATTTTTTACATAAGATTGAATAATTAACAAATTTAAATTAAGCAACGTATAATAATAAGAAAGCCATCATTAAAGCAAATAGACCTGTGGCTTCCGCAAAAGCGAAACCTAAGATAGCGTATGAAAATAATTGACCTCTTAATGAGGGGTTTCTGGCTACACCTAATATTAATGCACCAAAAACTACACCAATACCCACACCTGCACCAATTAAACCTGTAGTAGCTAACCCTGTACCTATAATTTTTGCTGCTTGTATCATTTATTTATTTGAAGAAAACATCGTACAAAGGGAACCTTTATAATTTTTATCTGTTAAACATTTTTATTTATATTAAAAATATTGAAAACATTTATTTTTATTAATTCATATATAATAGTTAGGAATTATAGTATTGAAAGTTAGTTATTATTATATAGGGTTATGGAGGAATTGAACCTCATATTTAAGATCTGCAATCAAAACGTAGAACCATCTACAACATATCCCTAGTACATATATGTTTATATAAAGTACTCCTCTTACTCTATATATAATATATGTACCAATTATTTTAAAGTACTCTTCTTAGTATATTAATAATATATGTGCCAATTACCCTTTATTTAACTTTAAACATAAACTATCAAATTAATATTATTCATCGGGTTTCCTGTTAATTTGTATAAATTCAATTCTAGAGTTAAGTAGAGTAGCTTTAGCTTCTGCCCGTACTCTTTGCTCGTTTAAAATCTGCAAATCCTCTAAAATCGTGTTTTTTAATCTATGTTCATAATTACTTGTAGGTATTTCTGGCACCTTTGATAATGTTTCTTGTGCATACGCTGTTTTTGTATTTATGACTTGTATGCATCTTAAATAATTATCTCTTTGTTCTATAGCAGTTTTTAAATCCATTTTTTTAAACTGATTTAGAATATGAGAGTTATAACCAATATGTTTACATATTTCATCACGTATCGGTACTTCACCTCCGGGAACATTAAATCCAGGACCTGGATTTATTGTTTTAGGGAAGAATACTGATGCAGGATCAACACCAGGGAAAACTTTTGATCATGTAACAAAAGGTGGTTCTGTACAATGACCAGGTCCAAGTTCTATAGGATGCAATCTTTTATCAATACCCTTTCCTTTATCCATAGGTTTAGCTGCACTGTCATTATTATCGCTTGTATTACCTATATCTATACCCTTACCTTTATCGGTTTGTTGGCTGGGATCATGTCCTTCATCCGATTCCATAGCATTATATAACTTTGGCTTAGAATCTGTTAATGAAGAGCTATCACCACCCATTTTGTCATAACCGTAAAGGAACTGCTTTAAATTAAAGTTAATACCTTTTAAACCAAAATAATCTGATAATCAGCCTATAGCAGCTGTATTTATTGTTCAACCTAGTAAACCTATAGCGATATTGTTTCCGAATTCACAGTAGTCTATGTGTAAATTACCGGAAACCATGTATTTAATTAATGCTACCAGTGTAATGGTAACTAAAGCACCAGTGAATTTAGCCAAAGTAAAATTCACTAGTAAAATGTTAATTGTTTTTTTTGTTGTCTGTAAAAAATTTTTCATGAGTTTGTTTGTATTTATCATAACATTAACGTAGTTATAACCACGGTACTTTTTAAGCGGTCAAGTTGTACATCTCTTAAATGAAATAAACGTCTTTACATAAAATACTTCTTCTGTTAAGTCCTATTATCCTTATCCCTATATTTAATATAGAGTCCAGCGATTCACATACAAACATCAGTGAGACAGCCCCAAACAACAATTAAAGCGCTCAAAGAACCCCATACATCTACGGGAGCTAACAAAATTTTCATTTATAACGTAAAAATAAATGTAACAATTATTACATTTATGTAATGCAATCATAAATAAATATATTTATAATTAATATAATCACAAATAAAAATAGAATAATTCTATTTTTATTTTCAATTAAACTTTAGTCTTAATGCTTTTTAATATACATATAAAAATGTACTAAGTAAGTATTAATGTAACAATTATATAATTTAAAGACATCAAGACTGCTACCCATCTAAGATTTGAACTTAGATATAAATGTTAGGAATATTTCGCTTTACCATTAAGCTAATGGGTATTATTATTTTAATATAGTATCCTTAAATTATATTTACATAATACTATAATTTAGCTATAAGCTTCATATTGATATTAATACTTATTTAAAAGGTATAAATTAAGATGGATTTCTAATTTTTTTATATTCACCATTACTAATATACCGTGAATTAGATATATACGAATCTCAGCATATTATTTTTTAATAATATGAGTAATATCTAATATAAAGTAATAACACACTTTAAATTAAGTTTTAAGTTTAAACTTTATAAACCTATAAAAAGCCAAATTATGATTTTAAGTTTTACCTTTATTACATATAATTTATTAAACTTAATATAGTATATTAGAATAAGAATTTATTTAAAAATAATTTATTATAAATTATTTTTAAATAAATTATTTAAAAATAACTCGGTTTAGCTAATAATATAAGCTATATCGCAGGGTTTGTTGACATGTTAGTAAAATGTCAGTCTATAGGTTGAACATGAGCTAAATTAAGTAAATTATAAGAAACTACTAATTGACCCCCATTTGGTGTAAATATTGGGTTATATTTAAAAAAAGCAACATGAGAACCTATACAAGCTACCGCCCATATAGTGTCATTTGGTACATCAGATCTACCAAATAATCCATCTCCTTGTCTACTCATTTGCCCACTTAATAAATTACCTAAAGTTATTTTTGCATGATCCTTAATTTCTGCGAATAATCAAGGAAATCACTGTAACTTAGGAAGAATGTTAGCTTTAACCAAAAAAAAATCTGGTTTTACATTATCATCCAGAACATGTTCTGGAGCTATAATGTAAGAAACATTAGTAAAATAATTTTTAAGAAAAGAAGAAAAAAGCAAAGAATAATCACATTCTCTAACTTGATAATGTCTACCATTTTTTTTATCATAATCTATCATATAATTAAGATAGCCTATTGCATACATAACCCCAGGATTATTGGTCTACACTAGACTTTGCAAAGGTAAACTTACAAATGCATGAGGTTTAGGTGGACTGGTTAATGCTCACTCAAGTGAATTATAACTTCTATTTAATAGTGTTTGTAGACTATCACTATAGAATTGAGGTGTTAGTCAAGGATATCTGCTAGTGGCTTTACCTTCAACCAACTGTATATAAACTACATGTAAGAATAATCATGTAGCTACCACACTAATAATACTACCGAAACTACTTATTAAATTTCATCCTGCAAATGCATCAGGATAATCACTAATTCTTCTAGGCATTCCTTGTAGACCTAAGAAATGTTGAGGGAAGAATGTTACATTAACTCCAATAAATAATAATCAGAAATGTACTTTACCTAACATTCTGTTGTAATCTAAACCTAATATTTTAGGTATTCAGAAGTATCATGCACTAAATAGTGCGAATACTGCTCCCATACTTAATACGTAATGAAAATGAGCAACTACGTAGTAAGTATCGTGGAAAGCAATATCAAGAGAAGCGTTGGCTAAAACAACTCCACTTAATCCTCCTATTGTAAACATGAAAACGAAACCTAAAGCAAATAACATTGATGGTGTTAATTGTAAAGATCCTCCATAACATGTGGCTAATCAAGAGAATATTTTAATTCCTGTAGGTACGGCAATAATCAGCGTAGCGGCAGTGAAATACGCTCTCGTATCGACATCTAAACCTACTGTATACATGTGATGACTTCAAACAACAAAACCCAATACACCTATAGACATCATAGCATAAACCATACCTAAATATCCAAACACACTCTTGTTAGAGTTAGCAGATATTGTAGTACTTATTATACCGAATCCCGGTATAATTAATATGTAAACCTCTGGATGCCCGAAGAATCAGAAAAGATGTTGGTAAAGTATAGGGTCACCACCACCTGCAGCTTCAAAGAATGATGTATTAAAATTTCTATCAGTTAATAACATTGTTATTGCACCTGCTAACACGGGTAATGATAATAATAATAATACAGCTGTAACTACTACAGCTCATCCGAATAAAGCTAGTTTATGTAATCTTATTCCAGGACTTCTCATATTTAGTATAGTAGTTATAAAGTTTATTGCACCTAATAAACTACTTATACCAGATAAATGTAAACCAAATATAGCTAAATCTACACTGGGTCCACTGTGACTTTGTATTCCGCTTAATGGAGGATAAACAGTTCAACCTGTACCTACCCCATTTTCTATACCACTAGCAAATAAAAATAATAGTAAAGCAGGTGGTAATAATCAGAAACTTATATTATTAAGTCTAGGGAATGCCATATCAGGACCTCCAACCAACAAAGGCAATAAAAAATTACCAAAACCTCCGATTAAGGCAGGCATAACCATAAAGAATATCATTAATATAGCATGAGCAGTAATGATACTATTATATAGTTGATTATCTGCAATATATTGAACACCAGGTCCACTTAATTCTAATCTGATTAAGACAGAAAAAGCAGTACCTAGTAACCCGGAGAATAAGGCAAATATTAGATATAATGTCCCTATATCCTTCGCATTTGAAGATAAGAATCAACGTTCGGTTCATAAAGATATATTAGATTTTAATACCGTTATCTTAGACCGTCCGCTTTCTATATCATTAGGTTGCTCACCTTTTAAGTTTCTATTAAGTAAAACCTGAGCTGGCTCGGTAGGGGAAGCAGGATCAGGCAATACTTGACCCCACAACACTATTCGTAAACGTAATACAATTTATTACTAGAAATAGGTGGTATATATCTTTAAAAGTTTTTTTTTCTTTGTACTAATATTATTATTGATTATTATTAGTACAAATGCTATAAGAAATTTATTGCGGTTAAATTTTTGCTTAGCTAAACAATTGCGTATAATTACATATAAAATAACAACTTATGTAAACTAAATGAATAAATTATTTTTATTTATAATGAGTAAATAAATTTAGAACTAACTAATCTGATTATAATAAAAAAATGAGTAATATAACATATGTTATTATAATTTTTATAAGTATTGTTTTGTATTACACTAAACATGTTAGTTAATTAAGATTTAAATTAATTACGTAAATCCATTAAACTATTTTCTATTATACTTACTAAAGGAACTATAATTAAAAAATGAGCGAAATATATTACTGTACTTATTTGACCAAATTCTATAAATGGTGATTCTACATGTTTGGCACCTAAAACCATTAATACTAAAAAATTAGCCACAAATATATAAAAAACTATTTTACTTAAAGGTCTAAATTGGATACCTCTACTTCTACTTAAATCAGTAAATGGCATAACTAATAAAGCTAAAATAGCAGTAAGCATAGCTATAACACCTAATAATTTATTAGGTATAGATCTTAATATGGCATAAAAAGGTAGTAAATATCATTCAGGAACTATAGCAGGAGGAGTTTGCATAGGGTTAGCCATAACATAGTTTTCACTATCTCCTAATGCATTAGGCATAAAGAATACTAATATACTTAATACTATTATAAATAAAAATATAGTAATTAAATCTTTAAATAAGAAATAAGGAGCAAAAGGTAATCTATCATAATTACCTGAAACACCTAAAGGATTTCCTGATCCAGCACTATCATGAAGTGCTATTAAGTGCATTAATGCAAAAGCAGCTAATACAAAAGGTAACACAAAATGTAAAGCAAAAAATCTATTTAAAGTAGCATTATTAACACTAAATCCACCTCATAAAAATTCAACTATATCTTGTCCTATTCAAGGTATAGCACTCATAAGGTTAGTAATAACTGTTGCACCTCATAAAGACATTTGTCCATAAGGCAATACATAACCCAGGAAAGCTGTAACTATCATTAATAAAAATATAACAACACCTAAAACTCATACTAATGTTCTAGGTGCTCTATATGATCCATAATATAAACCTCTACCCATATGTAAATAAACTAAAAAGAAGAAAGCTGAAGCAGTATTACTGTGTAAATAACGTATTAATCATCCATTATTAACATCACGCATAATATGTTCTATTGAATTAAAAGCTTCTAATACGCTAGGATTATAATGCATAGCTAAGGTTACACCTGTAATTATTTGTATAACTAAACAAACAGCCAATAAAGAACCAAAATTTCATAAATAGCTTATATTAGATGGTTGTGGTGAATCAATCATATATGAATTAATCAATTTTAATAAAGGATGGCTCTTGAAAATTCTCATGGTTAAATTAAAATATTGTTTTCTTTTTTTATTCTAGAAGTTATAAAGGAAAAAAAAAATACTCTAGTAGTTAAATTAAACTATATAAATTAGTTAAGGGGATATTATATAATTTCTGCAGATGTATAGAATACACATTACTAAATAATCCTAAAAAAAGGCTATAACTTTTTCTTATATAGAAACCTAAAATTAAAGGTAAAGGTAATGTATATTAATAGATTTATATTATTTTAAATATATATATATATATTAATTATTAATATTATTTTTTAAATTAATACTAATACTATAAAGTGACAATAATAGTAATAATAATAAACTATTATCAACTATACTTAAATAAGGTATTAGTAGATAAAAAATAAGACCTATTAATATATATAAAGCATAACTTGTAATAACACCTGTATCTAAACTGGCTATATTTCTACTTAAAAGAATTAATCCTTTTTCTAAACCAAAAGGTCCTAATAATTCTACACTACCTTTATCTATAACTTTAGTTGTTTGACCTCCTAATTTTAAAACAAGTCCTGTTATATACTTATTATAAAACAATTCAATTAAGAAACGTTGATTAAAGAATCCGAATATATTATAACCTAATCTAGAAAATTTAAATTTAAGAATAACTTTAGGTAAAAACTCTGAAAATATTATAGCTATAATACTAAGAGATACAGTAAATATTAAAGGTAATAATTTAAATAAAGTAGGCACAGCAAACTCAGTATCTAACATTATTTCATGTGTAGGATGAATAAATAAACTATTATCAGAGAAAAACCCAGAACCTAATCCTATAAATATATCTTTAGTTATATAACCAAAGAATATAGAGAATATAGCTAATATGATTAAAGGTAAACTCATATATATATCACCTTCATGAGCATTTTTATAGTTAACAACTGGTCCGTTAGGATTAGTTAAAAAAGTTAAATATAAAACTTTAACTGAGTATAGAGTAGTAAACATAGCACCTATAGTGGCTATAAAATATACAACTGTACCACTAAAATAAAATTGTCCATATGCAGATTCTAATATAAAATCTTTACTATAGAATCCTGTCATAAAAGGGAAAGCTACTAAACTAAGACTTGCTATTAACATTACAGAATAAGTTAGAGGTAAAAAAGGCCTTAAACCACCATATTTTCTAAAATCTTGATTATCAGCTACTGCATGAATTACAGCTCCTGCACCTAAGAACAGTAGTCCTTTATAAAAAGCATGATTAACTAAATGAAATAAAGCTATGTTATATGATGATAATCCAACAGCTATCACCATCATACCTAATTGGCTCATGGTAGAGTAGGCAATAACTTTTTTTATATCTTGTTGGAATAGACCTATAAGAGAACTAAAAACAGTAGTTATTGCCCCTAATCATAAAGATAATATTAATACAGTAGAACTATATTCTATTAAAGGACTTGTACGCATTAATAAGTATACACCGGCAGTAACCATAGTAGCCGCGTGTATTAAAGCACTCACAGGTGTAGGCAAAAGTGTTGATTTTCATTATGTACTTAATAGTACGAATACGATGAAAATACTCAATAACTTACATTATTGGTCGGACTATATCTTAAATTAAATTATTGATTAATAAGTTTAGTTAAAAATTTAATAACAGCTAAACCTTGAGGAGTCAAATCTTCTTTGTCTTTCACTAAAAAATAAATTTTTAATCATCTATGATAAGATATTAGTTTCTTTGTTTTTAAAGAATAATTCTTTAAATATTTAAGTATGATATTTAATTTCCCAAAGTTAACTACAGTATTATAACCATTATAACTTTTAATTTGAGTTACATAACCGTTTAATAATGTAGCTAAATTTTTGCTAAATTGCATATCATCTTTTTGGGATACAATATATCTTACTGTAACTATAGTTTTACCTGTAGTCTTAGAAGTGAAGACGGTAGAAGTAAAACAACCTTCAGCATCTGTAAATCCAGCTAATCAGCCATTATTTAAATTTAATGTATGATGTGGCTCTAGCCATTTAATATTCATATTATACTTTTTATTAAAACCAATTACTCAATACTTAAATTGATTAAATTTATAATTAGTAATAATATTTCCATTAAATATATGGATTAGCTTTAGTATATTTTTTTTATCCCTTACTCTAAAATGATGAGTTTTATTTTTTATATCTTGCAAAGATACGGATCCAAATCCTAATTCTTTTTTTATAAAGAACAATATTTGAGCATCTACACTAGATTGCGTTACTTTAAACTCTAAATATCCATCTTTATTTAAAATAAATGAACCATCTCCCTCACTAAATCCTATAAATCATCATTTAAACTTTTCATCAATATTAATTTCTTCACGTGTAGTCTCTGAGGATCCTAAAAAGTTTCCTGCGGATTGTCCCTCTTCTTGAATTTTTCCGTAGTTTAAATAAACAGTGGACCAAGAGATTATAACAGGATATTCCCGCATATAGTGAAGTTTAAAGAGAGCCCTACTTAAAAAACCCTCCATTGCCATAGGTAACCATACGTGTAAACCAACTTGAGAACTTTTAGCCATGGCTCCAATTAATAAACATATACCAATAATTGTAACTATGTTTTCATTAATAAAAGGTGCTAATGAAAATACTGTACTATAATCAATGTTACCAAATGATCATAATATAGCAAACATACCAATAGTTAAAAAACAATCACCTACTCTGTTAGTTAAGAAAGCAGACATAGAACTTTGATTTGCCGCTATTCTAGTAAATCAGAAACTTACTAAAAGATATGAACAAATACCTACACCCTCTCATCCTACAAACATTAATAAAAAATTGTTAGCTGTAACAAGTATAATCATCATAAAAGTAAATAAACTTAAATAGCTAAAGAACCTTTGGTTATGTGGGTCATGACTCATATAACCAATAGAATATATATGTACTAAAGAACTAACGATTAAGACAGGTATTAACATAGATACTGTTAAACTATCAAAATGGAAACCTCATAATACGTTAAGTGATTCACTATCTATTCATCTAAAAAGATTTATTGAGACAGGTACGCCATTTAAACCTACTTCAAAAAAAGCAACTATTGCTAATAAAGTTGTTACAATTACACTTGTACATGTAATTAATTGTGCCCCGCTAACACCGACTTTTCTACCAAAAAACCCGGATACTATTGATCCTAATAAAGGTAAAGTAATTATAGCTAAATACATTATTTATATTCTATTGCGATACTTCCTCTTAATCTATAAAATGCAACTAGAATACCTAAACCAATTGCTGATTCTGCACCAGCTATTGCTATTATATATATAGCATATGTTTGGCCTAATATATCATCAAAGCTAAGTGAACTTATCAATATTAAGAATGTAATAGCTAATAGCATTATTTCAATTGAAATAAGCATCAATATTATATTTTTTCTATTTAGAACGAAACCTAAAATTCCGATCAAAAAAAGTATTAAGGATAAATTCATTATATATTTTTATTTTCATAATTATAAAAAAGGGCCGTAAAAAAAAAAAAATCACCCTTTTAATCGGATTTTTTTTATGCCAATAATAAACTGCGTAATATTATTTTTTATATTATTTTTTATATAAAAAATAATACGAAAAAGGTTTATTGTCCGCTGTTACGTACTAAATAAACCAAAACATTACTTGAACGGGCCACGTGGTTATTACCACGAGTAACAACTCTTCCGCCTCTAACCCCGTATATTGGATCATTTAACGATGAGATAGTAGCGTTTAATCTGCGTAACAAATCGGGACGAGTTATAAGAGAACAACTAGGAGGATAAAGTGGGCTTAAATAACTACGACGTCGACCAGCAGCACGATTCATAATACCTTGTACATCCAAACGTCTGGATATCTCAATATTGTCACGCCTTCTCTCAAGCCTTCTCATGTTATGAGATTGTGCTCGTCTATTTAAAATGGAAGCTATCGTAAAGCTTAATATGGCACCTAAACCAATTAAAAATAACCCAGAAACAAAAATTGAATTAATAATACCCAATTTACTACCTAAAACAGCCACTGATGAAAGAATATTTATTTTTAAGATAGACATAAAAAATATATAAGTTTTAACCTCATCAAATTTTCATGTTAAGAAAATTTGATTATTTAACCACGAATGTTAAGAATTTATTTATTTTATGTAAATAAATAAGCCCTTAACAATATTGAGGAAAAAGTAGTTAAAATTAAAAAAAGTTTATAGGCATGTTTACTAACTAAAGTTATGTTTACTAACTAAAGTTATGTTACGCTCAACAATATAATAATAAAATATTATATAATATAATCATTTTTAGCCAGCCAACATATCGATTTACCATAAATAGCTTTATTGTAAACTTAAAATTTAACGGTATAAATTTATAGACTCCTTCACTTCTTACCCTCTTTCATATATTTTTATTAAATATATTGTGTGTCAGTACTCGAACCCTAATAATATTAATTTAAATATTATTGTTCTTCTAATCAAGATAAAAATTTTTCGATACTTACTGATTCTATAACTATAGGCATTGAACTGTGTAAGATACCACATATTTCCGAACATTGCCCATAAAAAGTTCCTTCTCTATTAATAAGAACTGAAACTTGATTTAATCTACCAGGATAAGCATCACACTTAATACCTAAAGCAGGACAAGCAAAAGAATGAATAACATCTGCCGCTGTAACAATAAATCTAACGTGTGTTAATTCCGGAAGGATAACTCTGTTATCTACTTCTAGCATTCTTAAAGCTCCATCATCTAAATCAGATTCTGGTACTAAATATGAATCAAATTCTATAAATTCTTCATCTGCATTTAAGAAATCAGGGTATTGGTAACTTCAATATCATTGGTGACCCTCTGCTAATACAGACATAGCAGGATCACTAACTTCATCCATTAAATATAATAATTTAAAAGAAGGGAAAGCTATCAATATTAATATTAAAGCGGGTGTAATTGTTCATATTAATTCTATTAATGTACCATGATTTAAATATTTATGAGATATAGGTGATTTAACATTATTATAATTTCTAACTATAGATATCATTATTCAACCTACACTAAATAATATAATTACTAAATAAAACATTATATTGTCGTGTAATTCTACTAATCCTTCCATTTGTGGTGTAGCACTATCTTGAAAATATAAACCCCAAGGACTAGGAGCATCACAACTATTAAGGAAACTTAAATATAATATATTTAACACATATACTTTTTTTATTTTTTCTAAAACTAAATTTGTAGAAACCAGTAAACAGCTTATACTGTAATATAAAAATATTTACAGTATATTTAAGATATAAAGCATTCATTAGTAATAAAATACAAAAGGCTTCTAAATTGAAGTATAATCGGATAGATATAAGGCATTAACTGACATATCTTTGCCATGTATAGCAATTATACCCGAAAATAATGTAGATAATGATGGACGTAGTTTAGTTGCTTTAATATCCCATATTTCTAAACCTAATATTTCTTCAAATAATTGTCAAATATAATAATTAGGAGCCTCAATAACTAAAAGATAAGAATATACAATATTAGTTGTATGCATAAGTATGAATATAGAAGTAACTATTTGTTGACTATTAATATGCCTACTTTTGTTAAACCTTAAAACTTTTCTAGTTAGCTCATCAGTTACAATAGTATATACTGTAACATCATTATAACAATATAAAATTCTTAACAAAAAGGAATTAAGATCGTTATAATCATATATACATCAGTAAAAACCATCCGCAAATTCTATTCTTTTAAATGCAATACGAATTGTTATTAAATCTCTATTATCTCGAACATATTCTCGTA
>Ga0302191_10001074_pt1 | contig 17525 bp, 19 predicted proteins | sample II_Bog_E3_1_FD_198775 | JGI IMG/M metagenome (GOLD analysis project Ga0302191, IMG submission 198775) | Peat permafrost microbial communities from Stordalen Mire near Abisko, Sweden - II_Bog_E3_1 | ecosystem: Environmental > Terrestrial > Soil > Wetlands > Peat | place: Sweden: Abisko...
TACGGCAAAGGATGAAGGAATAAAGCACTGGAAAGGACAGTAATAAAAAGTCCAACTCATAGAGTCCCTCTCATAAAACTTGCTAAAAATGTCACCCAAAACTTGAAGTTAAGTCTCAAAAGCATAAACACAAGTTAGTTTCTTGCAAAAAACCAAGCAGTCGTCCATATGTTTCTAATCTACTGCAGTAGTGCTATAACTAGTTCGTGAGTGACTTATAAAAACTATGATCACATATATCTTTTTCAAATGTTAAGCAACAACTGATATTGATATTAATGAGTGATTTAACCATATAAATGAGTTTTCAGGGTTTATCGAGCATCACTGACTTGCATAATTTTGAGAAGGAGGATTTGGTTGTTGAAGGCTATTTTGTTGAATTCTGACCATTTAGCTTAAAAACTGGTGTTGATTATTTTGAATTTATAAGTAATATGAACCAGGATTACGATTACCTGTTTAAACTGCTGCTCATCGGCAACTCATCAGTGGGAAAGTCCAGTCTCCTCCTACGTTTCTCTGACAACATTTTCAGTGAAAGGTAACTTTGCCATCACTCAGCTTCTTGCCGACCATTGGTGTTGATTTTAAGATTAGAACCTTCGAATCAAACGGCAGCACAGTTAAACTGCAGATCTGGGACACTGCTGGTCAGGAACGCTTTAAAACAATTACCGCCTCCTACTACAAAGGAGCTCATGGCATTATTTTGGTATATGACATCACTGACCGTCAATCCTTCAAGGACATCGAAAATTGGCTGGCAGAGGTGGACAAGTATGGCAACTAAAATGTTGTTAAACTGTTGGTGGGTAACAAATCAGATCTTGAAGCCAATAGGCAGGTGAAAACAGAAGAAGGAAAAACTTTGGCTGATTCACTTGGTATCAAATTTTTGGAAACTTCAGCCAAGGATGCAGTTAACGTCGAAAAGGCTTTCACCACTTTGTCCAATGAAATCAAGGCCAAAGTTCAAGATCGTCCCGGACCAAAGAAAAACGTCGGTGGCGGTGGTCCCTCAACAACTCTGAGAAAGCCAGTGTAGGAGAAGAAGAAAGACGGATGCTGCTGATGTGGCTTGATGAGATATGAAACATATTAAGTATTTTTATTTAATTTACAAATTAGACTTAACTTAATTGATAAACAGATCATTCTGGCTTGGTCTGTTTCTGCAAAATATTTTAGACTAAAAACTTTACGTTCTCGTTTTTGTCCATCTCAAGCTCCTAATAACTATTCAACAGCTTTTATAGATCCACTAGACTGGCAAGAGTTGCCTCAATTTGGTCAGCACGAGGCCCCACTATCTTTTTTTGAATTATTGTGCTCGAGCCAACCTGCTTTTGCTTAGAATCCCTCATCTCTCCATCTTTGATTAGGTTTGTTGAAACTATTTTTTTTTAAGATTTGGGTGGTAAGTTTCCTCCTCTTTGATTATAGTGAAAATTAGATTGATCTCTAGCAGACTTATCTTTTACGATAGCCCGTCCCTTGTTATTGCCTTGATTATTAAAGTTTGGTTTTTTTTCCTTTGGCATGATCTCTATGGCAAATATATTAATTGACTTTGAAATTAGAATAAAACTGAGTGCATATTTTTAAATGCAGGCAATAACGAGTTTAAGTTTGGAATTATTAATAAACGATTAACTAGAGAGGTAATGTGGTCAATAATTTTAAATTATTCTTAGTAATGCCAACTCATCAGATAAAATCATTCAAAAGGGAATTCCATTGGATTCGTAAAAGTCAATCAATAGTTATGGTCGAACAAGGCGCAAGTCGTTCTCCACCATATTAAAACATTTACCATCTCCTAATTGAACCTATAAGCACCGAGTATGATTCCAGTTGAAACATTTTATGATTTTTTCGACCTTGGCAGTATCAATTTCGCCCACAACTTTAAAATTATCACTATCCTGCTTCTCCCTTAATTGCTATTCTTCCTATGACAATTCAGATTTTTATTATTGTTTGATATTCTTTTTTTCCTCGATAATTTGCCTGGCTTTTGAAGGGGCTTTCCTTCTCTGCTCTCTCTTAAAAAAATTACTCTTGTCAGGTTCTTTACATTCGCCTTTGTATTTGATGTCCTTATCGCATATTTTGTCGCAAGTCATAATTTATTTTTCATATTGTTTTTTAGTCATCTGCTTTCGAGAAATAAGCTCTCCTGCGTAAAGAAAGGTCTTGATGGAAGAAAAGGATTGGCCTTTCCCATCTCTCTTTAAATTCTCTTTGTTTCTGCGTTTGGTGAGCCAATGCTGGAGGTATTCGATGATATTGGAAAGTTAGGAAAGTGGTTCCCAAGTGTCATTTTCGTGGCCAAAGTTCTTCCATTTGATGAGATAGTGCGGTTAGTCTATATGAATTTGTGATTACTATTGAGAATAGCCTAGTCAAGAATTTCCTCAACCTCGTATATTGTGCTCATAATATTAAGACTATATGCGAATTCAATCATATAAATGACAAGTTTATCCTAATCGTGCTAGGACCATTTCATTATCAATCGGAATAAACAAAGAGTGTTGCCTTTCATAGGTGCATAGTTTCACACAAAATCTATCAACTATTCAATAAAATTGGATTTATTTTACATTTAACCTCAGTCAGCCCAACCTTACCACCAATCCACCAAACTATGGGGAGAGCAATACTAGAGATCGCTGAGGAGTTTTATATAACTTAATTATAACCATCAAATGTGTTAAGCTGTTTAATTGGGATACGCATAAAAGGTGGCGTTGTCATTTTCATGGTTCTTTATTTCTATGATATATATTTTATCTTCTAAAAAATGGCAAAAGTAAATGATTTATTGATGCCTTTTCATGAGTTATTAATACTATTCATTTATAATGATCCATAGTATAATTTATTTAGTATTCTGCATAGAAAATGGGAAATTGTGAGTGCGTTGCGACGAATCACGGACCGTTCGAAGCATTGTAGCTGTAGAAAAAAAACACACAACTCAAAATAACCGACTAGCAACAAGGAGAAACCCAAACACAAGGGGACCTCCTGCTTCTTTCGTCTATTAGTCTTAGGGACAAAAATACTTCACACTTTTCAACACATTTTTTCCCTCAGTAATAGGAAATCATCAAAATAGTGACTCCAACTAAACTAAGCCGTGAACAGACTATTAATTCTTAGTAAATAAGCAGTCGTCCTTTGTAAGTGGAAGTGAGCGATAAGATAACTCTGAAAGAGTATTATGATCTAAAGAAAATGGTTGAACGTATCAATTAACGTTTACAGTAGCTGGAGATTAGTTCTTAATTTATTGTTTATTCCAGGGCTGACTCTGCTAAAATTTACGATCAGGGTTTTAGAAAGGTCATCATTCGCAGTCGAGACTCATAGGAAACTTGCTATTTTCGTGGTGGAAGACAAGGTGTAGCCAGTATTATCCAGCTTTCTGGAGAAGGATAAATATATTATTCGAGCAACGCTTACTACAACGGCAATTTCAGCAATAATCAGTTGGAAGGGAAAGGCTTGTACATTCATCCCGATAAAGATTTTTATTGGGGTCACTGGAGTAATAACCAAGCGAGTGGTTTTGGAGAATTCCATCATTATGAAGGAGTAGTTTATAAAGGAGAGTGGAGTAAAGATTTAAATGATGGCATTGCAGAGGAGTACTGGCCTGATGGAGCTTACTTTCGAGGATATTTCTAGAAGGGCAGCAAGAAGAAGGGAAAATTTGAATGGCCCAATAAAACAAGCTATGAAGGGGATTTTAAAAACAACAAACTGGAAGGAAAAGGTAAATTCACATGGGATGACAATCGCTGCTACGAAGGTGACTGGAAGGATAATATGATGCATGGCTATGGCCTATTCAAATGGACCAATGGGCAGACTTTCAAGGGAAATTATGTTAAAGATAAGAAAGAAGGGAAGGGAGAACTGCAGCTTGCTGATGGTACTGTGATTAAGGGAAACTGGATCAACGGTAAGTTATAAGGTTGGAGTGAAGTGACTTGCAAAGGATAGAAGAACAAAATACTATGGAAAAACGGTGTGCAAGTTGAAAACGATAATGATATATGAATTTTGTTTATAAATGTATAAATTTCTGTTTTTCTGAGAAAAATGAAAGCAAAATCATGACATCTTAACCAATCAGCTGAGATTGCCCCGTTTTATGAAATAGCCCTTATAGGAAATATTTAATTTTTTCACTTCCACTTTCTCGCTGGGATAGATGTTATTCTAAGAGTAAGGCTTTTTTGTTAATTGGTCCAATACCTTCTTAGTCTCCTCCGATATATGGATTTCTCCCACCTTTCCAGTCTATTCGAATTTGTTGGCTACCACCACGTCCGAACCATATATGTCATATCTCACGATTTCAGTACCAACAATTCCTCCAATAATGGTGCCCGTATGAATGCCTATTCGCATATTCAAACACTCTAATGCGGGCTTTTCTTTTTTTACTCGGTCGATTGTCTTTAACATTTCAAAACTGAAGTTAACCACATTTTGGGCCTCACGAATGGGATTTCGATCGTAACAGTTTGTAAATCCAAGCACAACGTAGCAGTCTCCAATAGTGTAGACCTTATAAACGTTGAGGTCAGTGCATAACACATCGAACTCCTCGAATAAGCTCTTCAGCATTCTTACGACATTCTAAGGTTCCCTTTTGTTTTAGGGCCGATCAGAAAATTATGTAAAGCCTTTAATATCTGCAAAAAGGATAGTGCATTGTTCAAACAAATCTGTCAGTTCCAGTCGATTTTAAAAATTTTGAGTCTTTAACTTTTAGTATGCATGCTTTGGCAGCAATTCAGATACAATCTTGGAAAGTTAGTTGCTGATCTGGGCTGTCTTGCGCCCTTGCCGGAAGTTGATAATGGATTCCTTCTGGAAAGCATATTTACGAATAAGAACCATTGAGACATAAATCCACTCATAAAGAGGCCCAATTTATAGAAAACCCTCGACAGAACAGGCTATAATTCCAAGGATAGCTACTATCACACCCATGCACATAGAGTGAAGGAATCGCATTCCATTGATTCCAGAAGAGACAGTCATCAGCATCATCACGTAGAAGTGGCTATAAATACGGTCGTCCGATTGTTGAGTGCGCATTTCATCATTCTTTTCAACTATCAGCTGATAGGTAAACGCTCCCACAAAGATCCAGTTTACAAATCGATAATTTAGGGAGTGCCCTGTCAGCCAGAAGAGCAAAATCATCATCCCAGCCCCTACTGACCTCATGCAGATCTCAGGGGTACCAGCTTGTTCCAAATAAAAATTCAGAAACATCCAAGATCCGTTTAGGGCGACCATGAAAATGACGAATAGGCGGTCTCGGACTCCCCTATTTTTCTATAAATATTCACAGTACTCCTCCTCCAACTGTTGCTCTTTGGAGATATGTAATTGGATTTCGTCCTCTGGTCTTCCAGGGTAATTGTCTTAGAAGTAGTCTCGAGCCTGCGCCTCATTAAACTCTAGCAGCCAGGAATAGCACCTTAGCTCGTCCTGCCGATTCTTCATCTCCTCAATCTTGTTAAAATTATTTTCTAATCCGCGGCAAGTTGTACGTCTTCGGACATCTCTTAAGGATCCGCGACTTTAAGGCTGTACTGCTTCGTTGATGATGATGTTGGGTAGGTTTCCAATTTATAATTGTTCGTTGTCAGAGCTATTTTGGTCTGCAAGGCGGTGGCTGCGGATGACTTTCATTACAAGTTCTCTAAAACGCCCTCGAAAGTGACTGTTTTTGTTTTTTTTGCGACCTGCTTTCTCGTTCTTCAGAGTAAACACTGGAATAGTTTATGTTTAAGTCTTGCAGAGTCCTTTCATATAGACTTATCTGATAAGAAATGCCTCATCAGAGTATGAGTGAAGTTAAGCTCGCGCCTCTCTAGAGAGAGTAATTGAACCATTGCTCCCTGTACTGCCATGGCGGGAAGTGGCGTTGACATTCGTACCAATAAGGGAGAATTGTTTCTTATGCTTGCCAATAACCCCAACCACCACTTCTCCGAGGTGAATTCCGATTTTTATTTATAGATCTTTGTTCTTTTTTGTGCCCCACTTGAACAACCGAGTCTTCTCAATCATCTGCTGACCCATACTCACTAATCTTTCGACTTTGTTTCGTCTGACCATCTCGTTCTCCATCTGTCCCTCGATTTTCTTGATTCCCGTCGCAGCCATGTATGTATAGCCTACCGTTTAAATCTTTTGAACTGCAAAACTTGAGCACAACTTATCAAACTATCTGTAGAGATCATCTAAAATGCGAACTACGTTACGACCCTCTTCCTCGATAATGGAGTCAAAATTACAGACATAGCAGAAGAGAATAGCCACACTATTTTCGCGGTACTGTCCACTGTCCTATCCGTTTTCACTGAAGAACGTACGAACAAATTCAGGCACGAGAATAGTCCAGATGTCGTTTGTCTGATTGGTTTGCATTTCTATCTGCTCGCGGAGGATATAGTTTTTGCGAGAGTCAAGGGTGCTGCCGTAAAGTACAACAAAGTTGACAATGCCACAGCCTGCCATTAGCATCATCTTTAGCACACGTCTAGCACCGTCTTCATTTTGTATTCCTCCCATGATTGCCCCTGTAGCATAGGACGCTAACGATAGGATGAGAACCAAGCTAAGTCGTACGCCTAACAGCTGGGTGAAGATTATGAAAGATAGGCAAGTCAGCAGGAAATGCTCATTTTCTCCGATAATTTCATAGATTATTAAGGTCATGCAGATCATCGTTAAGGTGATTTCTGCTCCAAAATAATAGCGACGACCGAGCCCATCACTCTCACTAATGCTCCAAAAGAGAGCAACAGCAAGAGCGGCAACGGCTACATAGAGAGGAATCATATCGAAATATTACTCAACCATTTGGAGAGCGGAGTATATTATTTAGGTCATGTAGAGAGTGAATACCATCAGAAGAGTCAGTTGGAAGCGAGTGAGGTTAAGGGGCGCATTGTTGAATTCATTCTTTATGCGATGTTCCATTTTCTTTATTTATAACAACCACCCTATCTTCAGCTCGTTTGTATCAAACTAGCTCCCCACCAGCTCTTGGATTGATTCCTCAATGTTTTCCTCATCACGAAAGAGATGCTTCACAAGTTCAACATGAGAAATGTCCCTCCCGAGCAACTGTTTCGCCTTAATTCCCACTTTCTTTAGGTTCAGATAGTAAGCTGCAAGGATGTGCATCATTCCTTTTTTGCGCGATTCAGCGATAAAAAGTGAAAGAGCCATTGAGAAAGCAGTTGAGTTACCTATCATAACAGCTGTATCGTAGCAAGTCCATATCATACCCATTTGAACAGCCATCCGATAGAATTCTGGTCGAGCAAGAACGACAAGCCAAAGCACCCCTAGCAACAAAGGGTAGCTCAGCAGTCCCAAAATAAGCACTGCTAATTTTGAGCACTCTCCATTTACTAAGTGCCTTAGAATGCTGACGTTAATCATCAGTAGATAAATACTGAAATGAACTCCCTCTATTGGGAATAATTTTCCTCCTGCTAGTCGAGCATTAGGAAGGATTAATAATACACTACCTGATATAGTGATACCATGCAACACTCCCTAAAGAAAATTGGTCCAGAACTTGACCTGTGAATGCGTGTCTTTAATGCAGTTATCCTTAAGTTCTTTGCTCTTTTTTTGCATCAGTTTAATGGTAAAGATTGTTTCGATTGCCCCGTACAACATTACGTACATCGCAGTGAGGGTGCCATCCAAATTGTAGGAAGTTCCACTTACACTGCATACTGCAATCTCTATCCCTAGAGCAATTGTTGTAATCAGAGTAGCACGGTAAATAGACGTGTGAATAAGATAGTGATAGGCAGTAGTTACCCACGATCCTAACTCTATAATGTGTTTCAGATAGGAGATACTGGGTGCACGAATATCTGAAGGAATGTCAGAGTGAACACGCTCACTATCACATGAACTTATTATCAACGAAACATCAGAGTAATTCTCGAAGAGAAGGTCTGAATAGGAGCTTCCTATGCTCATCAAAGTGTGAGATCGATTGTAACTGTTCTTCAGTTTTTATGACACTTCTGCCTTTTGGAGAGAAGTAAAGCCATGCGTCAATATATTGTCGCTATAATACAGTGCAAACAGAAAATGTTGCATCAAACTTGAATGCGCCTTTAGTTGATTCCAGCACTCGGGTCCAATAACCAGAGAGAAGAGGTATTCCCGTTCTGATGTTAGTTTGCGGGTAATTGAATTAAGATTATATCTAATTTCCTATACCGTGCGGCCTTATAGCTCAACGTATTCTGCTCTTTTTTAACGCTGGCATGATTAAAACAGCGCTTTTAATGATTGGATTTCAGCAAGATTGTTCGTGTAAACACACATGCGGATGCCTCTTTCGACTAGAAACTAAGTCATATCGCGAGCGGCTTCATTTTTTTACGATGACAGACCCACTAGACTTATGAATTACAGATCTCTCTAAAATTTGGCAGAGAAATCCTCAAGGTCTTTGGGGGTGACACTGGAACTCATTTTGAGCTTGGTAAACTCGGCATCGTAGGCTTAATACTATCCCGGAGAAAAGGTTCTCTTGGCATATATGATTACTTCTGCTTTTGAGTGTTTGAAAGAGGCCAATTTATTTTCAATAGTGTTTTTACGAAGTTACTTGTCCCTTAATTTTTAAAGCAAATCTTCAGGAGTGCCTTTACAGTAAAGGATACGTTCTTCACAGCCTTCCTCCCGCACCACAACTGAAAAGATGCGTCTTTCTAGTTCAAATGTATTAAGTCTTCTGGAGAAAAACCACTCAGTCGTACTTTCTAGCAGTTTCACTTTAAGTCCAACCTCCTTCTTAGAGTGGGCATCAATTTATGAGGATACATGAACACCAATGTTGTTAACTAGCTTCAAAAGTACTTCTTATGAGTAGATGCGGCTGTTAGCTTAGAAGTGAATGTCCTAGGAATCTGTTGATTTGAGAATAGCCTGATGACACAACGCAAAAGCTTTTACGAGTTCAAGTGCTTCTTCTTATTCATTCGTCACATTCATTGCAAGCTTCTCACGATTTATACGAAGGGGCTACAGTTGCATTCTCAGCTTAGGTGCAGTGCTGCCAGCATTCTGACGGGCGCTGGGACGTGGAATATTATCCTGTCGATAATCATCGTCCAAAAAATATGTATCAAAGTCTCCACTGCCTTGATTTGGTCTTTCAAGTAAAGCTGCAGGACTATTGGTGCTGAGTGGCATACTCACAACTGGCAAGACATTATTTATGTTCGTGAAGACGCGATTGTTGCGTTTATCGTGAAGATTGTTAACAGATTCCCTCATTTATTTATTGGCTGTCACTGATCCATTTCTCCTGCTTCCACGTCGCGAATTTCTTTCCTTGATCTCTTCTCGAAAATCGTATATAGAAGAGGAGGTAACAATTTAGTCAGCTATCATTTTGCCTGAATTAAGGACTCCACTATAAGCAATAACTGCATAGTCCAGCGAGCCAAGGTTGATAATGCTGGAGTAATTGATTATCTATGATTATGAACTGTTTCTGTAGCTGAAGTGCAGTAAAAGCAGAGCATTCCCGAGGTATATAAAATGAGGCAGCAGCACAGAAAACAATAGGAAGTGATAGGCGGTATTCTGCAGCCAGTCATTGCCCCAGTTTAAAGTTATCAAGGCAAAGGGTAAACCTAGTAGAATATTTACTCCAACACAAACTACAAAGATTCGATCAATATAGTTTTAGAAAAATCGATGATTACGATTGCGTTAGCCAATGTGCCGCATGATTTTACAATTCATGCCAGCGTGCAACACCAAAGCGTAAATCCAACAAGTTTTAATCAATGATTATCGAGAAATAAAGTTCTCAAAGGTTATTTGTGAGGTCTTAGGATCTTTAACCAGCTTTAGATAGCCCAAAAAGTCTTCCATATTGGCGTTAGGAAGTTCATACTTTAGTTTGCCCGTAAGGTATTACTTTTTGTACTTGTCCCAGTTGCGTTTGATGTTACTACGAGACGTTACTTGTGTTAGATAGCAAGCTTTCTTTCGCTCGACAGTCACTCGGCCAGTGATGCTGCGAGCGTCGACATAGACCACTGCTTCGCGGTCCTATATGTATTGAGTGTCTAGCACCAGCAAATCTGCTGGAGCTTTTTCTCCCTTTTAGAGGTAGAGGATATCCCCTTCGCGAATATCTCCCCACCGCAGGTTATTAATTTCTTCTCCATCGCGATACACCTTAGAGTCATCAAACAGAAATGAGCTGCTATTGATTTTTTAATCGGCGCGGTGACGTATCATTTCGAAATAGACTTCCTTTATCACTTTTATTAGCATGATAATGCCCAGTTACGAGGCATACATCCACAGCGGATAAGCTTCACTCAACGGAAGGAACGCGACAGTGATGATAGTGCATATGAGAGATAGAGGGCAAGGACTCAGCATCTTGAATAGAAGCCTAATAAATAAGCTATCGGACAAGAAACTGTTGGTTGAGATGTCATTATCTGCCAATCCCATTAAGGAAGTGGCCTTGCCCTGGCTCAACTCGAGAGTATTGCAGTCTGAGGAGAGTTCCCGTCTGACTGACGAACCAGTCGTTGGCTGCGATTGCATGGAAAATTTAAACTTATATACATGAGCTCACTTATTCACATATTAGACTCAATTATAATGTTAGTGGTTAAATCACATGGAAATTACTTCCATTTTCTTAAGTTTAAGAGAAAAAGATTATTTATAATAGAATTTATTCTTCAATAATTCTTGGTTATGAGTATGGCAATTATAAAAGATTTATTCAAATGAAAGAAGCCAAAACTAAAATTAAGTACATTCAAAAAACATTGTTTCCTGAAATGAAACATCAAGTAATTCCCTAATTTTAGAAGGATCAGCCAATTAAATATGTATAAAAACAGGAAAAGTAACCCAAGGAAGCAAAGACCACTGTCATTAACGTCAAGGTTGCAGAACTTCGCAAGAAGGGTTACGACTCACTTCTATAATGGTTGGAAGATGACAAACACGTCTATATTGGCCGTTACAATCACTATGTCCCAGGAGCAGACAAGAGCGAATGGGCAAATCCCTTCAAAGTTAACGACTATGGGCGAGAGGGCTGCATTCATAAATACAAGGAATACGTTTTATAAACCCCGAAGATGCTGGCTGCAGTCAAGAATTTGAAGGGAAAAGTGCTTGGCTGCTGGTGTGCCCCTGAAAGCTGTCACGGCCATGTCCTGGCCTAATTAGCGGATTCACAATAATGATAAATGAGTTAAGTTATATAAATATATCTATGAAAAAAGGAAATGATTCCGAGAGCAGGAGGATTAAAGTAGTATCCGACTATTTTGGGTTTGATTTCTTTTTAGTGAAGCAACCCCTGAAATGCACTCTCAAAATACCCGAGACAGTCATGCTGGACCGTAATGGAGCCCCCAAAGAGTGGATTTTCAATTCATCGCGCTTAGGAAATGTTATTTTGAAGAAGAGGAAGGAGAATCTGTTGCCGCTTTCAATTGCCAAGAGTATTTGCTTGAAGTATTTGCCATCAAATCTTTTGACTCCGATTAAGACTATATCTGAGTTGAGAGATATAGCCAAGGCTGCCCTACAATAACAAAAAGACGCAGAGTTTACAAGCAGAAAAAAACATGTGTAAATAAGAACAGTTGATGATGAACTACTACAAATGAGTCTTACCTAGTTTCTGGACATGATCGGAGGCAACAAACTCGCAGAGCAGAGTTTTTATGAGAAATGGCGAATGATTCAGTAGCGAGTGTCAACAAGGAAGCATGACGAGTCCTACTTAGTATAAAGTCAACGCAAAAATCACCTCATCGAGAGCAAATGCAGCAAGCACATATAGTTGGCCCAAGTCTAAAACAGTTCATATATCGATACAATCCCCTCAACACAATTGTAGGCAGATTCCAAATCTGAAGACTACAAATTTTTCGACAGTTATCTCAATAAAAAGTTTTTTACTGCAGTGCAGTAGTTGGTGGAGTGCATAGAGAAGAATTACAAATGCATCGTATAGAACATAACTACTCGGTTTGTGATTGACTACAACCGATAACCACATCTGACCGAAGTGCAGCAGGTTTACGTCAAGCCATCGAGGAAATTGTATGAAATGAGATAGTTTGCACAGAGTATCAATTCTGGAGAAATTAAAATATAAAATTATAGCAAGTGTCTGCTGCAGTATCTGTTCTAAAATCCAGCCAAGGTAGAACCAACTTTGGACCAGCCTTTGCATTAATTTAAGAGGCATAGATGCAGAGGGTAGTTTTGCAATGCAACTATTCTTTCCATCCCTCATCTTCGTATTGATATTATCTATTTAGCTTAGCCTCGTCTCAAGCTCCCCATTATAGGCAGCAATATTCGCAGGATGGCTGTAAGTTTAATCGAGGCAACCAAAAAGAGAAAAGGAAGAGTAATCGAGCGTCTCAAAGAAAAGGGAGTTATCTCTATAGACTACGTCCCTTAAGATAGTTAAAGTTCCGAGTTTGATGACAGTGAGTTGGAAGAAACTCAATAAAATGTGAGGGTGTGTTAAACCTGCTTTGTTTTCTATCTAAACGTGCTTAAATTTTTTGAGATTGATTCATTTGGTGGTCTCAATGACAGGAAAATTATAGCAAGTAATACCATCGAAAAGAAGAAAGAAGAGGTTCTCGACACTTAAAATATCAATTTGAAAAAGGTTAAAGAAAAGCCTGCTAATATTATCAAACGCTCCGCAAGTCAAGCAACAAAATTAAGACCTATTCCACAGACTTCAAGATCTAAAAATAATTCATTGGACAGATCCTTATCAACGCCCAGAATATAAAAAGCAAAGCTAAGCGAGCTCTATAAAAAGATAGAGAAGATAAAGCCTAGTGAGCCCAAAAAGATTAATCCTCTTACATCACAACTAGCAGCAGTGGTTGAGTAAACAACCAATAAAATGATTTAGCTTAAGATCAACAATGTAAAGGTACTACCAAATGAAATCACTAAACCACAAATTAAAAGTCCCAAAAAAGGATTAGATTGCAAGCCAACCAACTTCTACCAAGCCTCAGAACAGCTTCTCCACAAACTTTAGTTCGTACCTCGGTCAAGTCGATAGTAATTTATCGTCTTCTGCAAAAAATATTATAAAGATAAGCCAGTCCAAAAGGTAGATAGAACAGCCTTTTCATCAGAATATTTATCCCATCTGTACGAGTTTATGAATAACTCCACTCTTGTACTGGCTCCAAACAACCTCATAAATGGAAGGCCTGAAATGACTCTTAAACGGCTGTCTGCTTTGACTGGATATCCTTAAATAGTTTCAAAAAGCGCTTTCATATTTGAGGCCTTGATCTGTGATGAGAAGACAACTATCCCCTTTTGCGTAATAAGTAGCGAAATGGTGCATAGTAATAACAACCCAAAGCGTCCTTACCATAACATCTTCCTCATTAATGATATATTCGATTCTTTTATAGAGTTTATTGCAACTGCCAAGGAATTGCTTGAGGAGACCAGTAATTGCAGGATTATTATGTTCAACTATCCCGGACAGTCACACACTATCTATGATGCTAATAGTCCCTTTAGACCCGCTTAGTTCAACTCCATTGTTGATAAAATTATTTTTAAACTAGCACAGCCTGGTAAAGGATGCATTATTGGATCTGCAGACAAATTCAAATTTATTGGATTTGGATTTGGAGGGTACTTAGCGAGTTGCTTCCTCTCTGCTACCTTTGCTCTTGGTTCTTTAACAGATGGAGTTTTTCTCGTAAATACTGCTTCAAATTGTTCCGTAAAATGTCGTAATATCTTTACAACTCTTTTGGAACTATACTAAGCTCAGGATAAACCTACTGCGAACAATGCTTTTCTGATTTACAACAAAGCCATAAAATCTCCCGAAATTGGCAAAGAGGATCTGTAAAACAAGGGTGGACTGAACTCCATTCGCCTTGATGGGAGAGCATATCTTTTAAAAAACGCACTTAAATATTGGTAGGAAGAAGCCAATTAATATTTTGCAGATTATGAAGGTCAAGTCGCACTTTTACATGGCCGGTCAAACGCATTTATTGCTAAGACAGAGATGTAGGACTTTTTGCATCGGCGAAATGCTGAAAGGACAGTTATTTCGAACCGAGCGATTGTGTAGGTTAATGGAGGACATGATTTGGCTGCGTAAAACTACGATGAGTTCATAAAAAGCGTGGGTAAGTTTATTGGATGACTGCATTAATAAAATGAAGGCTGATTATTTAATTCTATTCAATAATAATGGCTATTTAAATTGCATGAGTTTCCGAGTATTTTGTAATTCATCAGTTGATATATTCATCCTATCCATGACGACTCCAAAGGTTTTGCCAATCATTTTGTAGGTATTAATCTTGCATTTATTTTGATTAAGCCGTTTACATCCTTTAATAACAATATTCATATAACTCAATAAAATCATGGAAGTCAGGCATTACGAATTAACATCCTGAATTAACGATTCTTTATATAAGACTCCTATTTTGAAGGGTTCCAGCTCTTCACTGATCTCTCCAATAAATCAATCATTTTGCGATAGCGTTCTAAAGGCAGCATTTAGCCTTTTATATCGGCAGTGCTAACCAGAGTCACTTTCTTAATTTTTTTGAGTTTTTATTCAATTTTAGGACGTTTTGACTCCTTTCTATATGATTTGGTGAAATGATGCCTAATTTTTCTTGGAACCTTTTTTGATAATAAAACTATTTGTTGAGTATGGTCTTCTTGAGCAGCATTGCCTCCCGAGATATCCTAACTTAGGATGGGCGTCAAATTAGTTAAGGTAGAGTATTTTCGTGTTTTTTCATTGTTAACTTGGGATTTATTTTATTTAACAAATTCCTCTTCTTTCTAAAAGCTCATCATATACTTCTAACTTACATCCAGAGTTTCAGAGCTTTTTCTGCTGGTTTTGTTGTCTGATTTACCACTTGACTTGAAAATAACTCTTGCCTGCATTTACTTGAGCTTATTTTATTGTGAATTCAGAGCAAAAAGGTTAAGACTCAAGGAGAGGGCCGAACTGATCTTTTGCTTTATGAGTTAATGAAATGGGTTGGTAGTTTATAGGCAAGGGTTGGTCCATCTGTTGTTTGGGTGGAGATAAAAGTATTGACTTAGCATTTGATTTTGTGATTAAAATGATTATACGATCAATATTCAAACACTTAAAGTAAAGATCCTTTTAAAGCAATAAAAAGGCATATCATTGAGCCAGTTACACTAATTAACATCAAACAACCTTCGACTGACCTCATTACAAAAGCAGTGGTGTATATTTCTTGCTTTAAATATGGAGTTAACACCAAAATATATAAAAACAGAAGAAATGAACTGAATTTGTTTGTTCATATATTATAGTGTGGGTTTAAGGCTGTGGGCAAGCGCCCTAATAGCCTGCTTAGGGATTGATGTTTTTATAATTGAAAAAGGAGCATAGATAATTATTGATATAAATATTTCGATAAAGTCAAAGCCTGTCATCAATATAAAAATGAAGTGGTGACTTTGTGTAAGTGCAGGTAAAAGAATTAATAAGGTTTGGGGTTTGGTCAATTTATAATACTGTTATCGTTTTTATATTCTCCAACTAATTTGATTTGATTTGAGGTTATTTGGTAAACTAAAATACAAATTAATGATTAAAATTGAATTCAAATTCGGATGAAATGGCATCAATGATTTTTTCTTTGTTTCTAAAAATAATTTGTAGCATAATTAACTTATTTTATTATTTTACGACCGATTATGCGTTAAAAATTATTAAGAAACGGAAGATAAATAAATATACAATCAGTTTTTTCATGGAAAAAAGGCCTGAATTTATTCAAAACAAACTCAAACGCTGATAGTTTCTCTATTTTGTAAGATAATCTCCATTTGCCATTTTTCCTTGAAGTGTTTACCGGAGCCTATGAGTGGACAATTCACCAAAATAATTGAACGTAGGTACGAGTGATTTAAGTTCAATTTTAAAAGCGAATGAATCAATCTTTCGTCAATAATATTACTGATTGCCAAGAGCAAATAGGCCGATCCATAAATTCAAGTTTAAGTAATTCTTTTTTACGCAAGAGGTTAATGATCATCATATTGGCTTATTTAAGTTGTTTAGTTGTATTTCATTGATGTTGATATCATTTAGTTCATTTGGCTGTGCTGGATAGTGGTTTTATTTTTCAAGATAATTTAAGCCAAACAAAAAAGATAGACAGCTCTGTCCAGGATACTAATTGGATTATCATCAACTAATAAGTAAAGATCTTTAGCGAGAAAACACTACTAATAATCTTGAAAATGAATTAGAACTGCCTTTAGAGGCGTATTTGATGTTAATTTTGTTTATCATCTCATTGAAATTAACAGCTTCATTTTAGATAAAGCTCCAAAATCCATTTTTAGCCTATGGAAAGGTTCTTTATAGTTCCCTATTAAAATTGGATTTTTTAAAATTTTTATTTTAAGTAGTTTAACGACCAACACATCTTTAACTTTGTAGAAAGAAAAAATGGCAAAAATAATTGATGTTTAATTTTTACAGAATTGAGCAACCCAACTGCTGCTGTTGCAGCCGTATATATCCTGAAAAAACTAATATTTTCTAAATTTAATGCAAACCAATAAATTAAGCTCAAACTAATTATTATTGCCTCAATATCATATGCTTATCAATAAAATAGTTTCTGACAAATCATGTCAATATTTTTAAGTTTATCTCAAAGTTAAAAAAGCAATGCAATCCATAAGGCAACTAAAACAGAACAAGGACTTTGAATTGAGTAAACGACATGGAAATATATCCTCGATACGATGGCGCAATAATGGAATAAAATCATTTGGATTTGATTATGAGTTTACCATTATTAATAGTCATTTACTACTAAAAGAACAATATCAAAATAAGGTAATTCCATATTATAGTTTTGCCAATATAATTCACTCTTTTTTGCTGGTTGCACATAATCAACATTGATTTTTTTGAGTTTTTACGAGTATTGGAAGAGATTTTCGATTTTTTGTAAGTGGACTATTGATTTCAACTCAGCAGATGACTTTATATAATTAATTAATAGCCTCGTGATTTCCAACAAGCAATGACTGAAATCTTTAACTAATAAGCCATTATTTCACCTTGCTTCACCTTGGAATCACTCACAGACTTTGAGGAAATGCTGGAATCTCCCTAGAATAGCCTTAAGTTGACCAAAATCACATCAGGCTTTAGCTTCAGAGAAAATGCCCAAGAGATTGAGGAATCTGTTATGAAATGGTTCTAAATTAACGGAGTTCATATGGGACACCCTTAATCAATCAAGGACAGTTTTTCAGGAATGCAGCTCAAGCGGATTCTCAACCGGAAGGAAAGCATTTCAGATGATTCCTCCCGATTGCTCGGTCGCAGAGTCAAAAAACAACTCACAATTATGTTG
>Ga0302191_10001076_pt1 | contig 17516 bp, 18 predicted proteins | sample II_Bog_E3_1_FD_198775 | JGI IMG/M metagenome (GOLD analysis project Ga0302191, IMG submission 198775) | Peat permafrost microbial communities from Stordalen Mire near Abisko, Sweden - II_Bog_E3_1 | ecosystem: Environmental > Terrestrial > Soil > Wetlands > Peat | place: Sweden: Abisko...
CCACTTTTTGCTCATTCGCCGGTAGCAGAGCCCGGTCATGCACCGGCGGATGCGGCGAGAAGACCGGAAATCCTGGATGCACGTCTTCCGAGTCGCTCCCATTCCCCTGCATCGCCTGCCCGCTTCCATCGCCCGCGTGCGGCGTTTTCGGCGCGCCTCCGCCATTTACTTTGGGATGCGTATGCTCCATGGGCACAATCGTCTTTTTGGCCACGTCCGGCGAGTGGTCGGGATCGTGGATGCGCGCCGAAGTGTCCATCGGGGGCAGCAGGAACTTCACGGCATGCGATCCACCCGAAGTCTCCACCAGCGAAATCACGCGGAACTGAGTGGGCTTGACTACCCTGCTTCCCGCCAAAGTCCCCCCGAACAGCACGAGCGCCAGCACGCCGCCATGCAGTGCGAAAGAAAGCAGCGTACCGCCAAAGCGAGGCCTGGCCTGCGGACCAGGAGCCAGTAGACCTGCATCGGTCGGAGTTGGAGTCAATTGGGAATACTCCGGTTCAGTCGGCGACTGCATGGTGACCTCCACTAGGCGCTTGCAACATCCGGTGCCTCGATTGTCGCACAGGTGTGGATCTCGGCAAATCTGGACTACTCCGTCGGCAGCCTCAGTCCGCATTGTCCTCATCAATCTTTGCGAAAAGCTCCGGAATGGACAAATAGATCGGCGAGCCAGCGACCTCAAGCCGCTCCTTGCGCACCCAGTTTCCGTCACTGCAATCCCATCCAACGCGCGTCTCAGGGTCGACAACCCAGAGATTGGGCACGCCAAAGCTCGCGAAGTTCCGCAACCTTGCGTCGATGCGGGAATGCCGGTCTTCCGGTGACAGAACTTCAATGGCAATCAATTGAGGTCTGGTGAAGACCTGCTCAATGGGAGTTTCGCGGGTAAAAACGCTTACGTCGGGAATTCGAACTCTGTTTGCAGCCACTCTCGTTCTCTGTTCCTGGATAGAACGTATGCGCCACTCTTTGCCACGTAAATAGAACCAGATCTGGATTGCCTGCTGCACTGCGTTGTGGTCGTACTCTCCCACGTTTCGCTCCTCGAGCGCGCCGTCAACGTAATCAACGTCCGGCTCATAGGACGTGGTCAGGTAGGTATCAAGTGAAATCTGAGTGGCTGCTCCCATCTTCCTCGCCCCTTTCTCGCTCCGCTTGCCATTAATCTTACGCCAGAGTTGATTTGAGGTCGGCCGACAGCGAATCACACACCGCTGACCACCGCCATCTGTCTGACGTCCTTGGTCAGCATATGTTTAATCCCGCGCAGCGCCTGCCGCGTCCGCTCTTCATTCTCAATCAGCGAGAAGCGCACATGCCCATCGCCATAATCCCCAAACCCGATCCCCGGTGACACGGCAACCTTGGCCTCATTCAGCAGCAGCTTTGAAAACTCCAGCGACCCCATCTTGCGATACTGCTCAGGAATTTGCGCCCACACAAACATCGTGGCCTTAGGCAGAGCCACCGGCCATCCCAGCTTGTTCAGTCCTTCCACCAGCACATTGCGCCTGCTGCGGTAGGTCTCGCAAATCTCCGCCACGCAGTCCTGCGGGCCTTCAAGCGCGGCAATCGACGCCACCTGAATCGGCGTAAACGTCCCATAGTCAAAGTAGCTCTTCAACCGTGCCAGCGCGGCCACCAGGGTCTTGTTCCCCACCATGAATCCCACCCGCCAGCCCGGCATGTTGTAGCTCTTTGACAGCGTGAAGAACTCGACAGCCACGTCCTTCGCGCCCGGAACCTCAAGCACGCTCGGCGGCTTGTATCCGTCGAAAGCAATATCCGCATACGCCAGATCCTGAATCAGGTAGAACCCATACTCCCGCGCCAGTTCCACCAGCCGTGCCAGAAACGGCAGTTCCACGCACTCCGTCGTCGGGTTCGACGGGAAATTCACAATCAGCGCCTTGGGCCGCGGCACCATGCGCGGAATCAGATCTTCCAACTGCGCCAGAAACTTGCCCTGATCGTGAACCGGCACACTGACCACGTGCGCCCCGGCAATCACCGGCCCGTAAATGTGGATCGGGTAACTCGGATTCGGCACCAGCACCGTGTCCCGCGAATCCAGAATCGCCAGGCACAGGTGCGCAATCCCTTCCTTCGATCCGATCGTGACAATCGCCTCCGTTTCGGGATCGAGATCCACGTTGTAGCGCGTCTTATACCAGGTGGCAATCGCCCTGCGCAGCCGCGGCAGCCCTCGCGAAACCGAGTAGCGGTGCGTAGCCGGCTTCAGCGCCGCTTCCACCAGCTTGTCCACAATATGCTTCGGCGTCGCCCCATCGGGGTTACCCATGCCAAAGTCGATAATGTCCTCGCCAATACGGCGGGCCGAGACCTTCATCTCCCCCGTTATGTTGAATACGTACGGCGGGAGGCGCTGAATACGACTGAACTCTTCCATCGTGACTCCATTTCAGATGACTTAATTATGAACCGCACCTGTGCGGTTGAAAGTGACAGGAATCAGGAATCAGGCGCGGATGGACCTGATTCGGAACTGTGTGCTGGGTTTTGGGATGGGAAGTGCGAGTGTCTAGGCGGCTGCCGCCGCAGCACGGGCCGCGGACGCGCGGGAAGAGCGCAAAGAAGCAAGGGCGCGGAAACCGTCTGCTGATCGCATGAAGAAATTATAGCGTGACAGTCGTTGGACGTCGCGCGGTTATCAGAAAGTAGTAATTTTCCTCAAAGTTGTGCAATTCTAGACAGTTTTTCCTCGTGAGAAGTGAAATGGTACGGGGAGAAACGCATATCAATAAGGAATCAGCGTCTTTTCCCCCAAGACTGAGGGCAAAATCCTATCCTCCTGAACGTGCTCGCAGATCCATATCCCCAGAATGCGGTGATCGCCACACAAAAACTCACGGGAGAATATCAGCGATGTCCAGTGAAACGGAACGCATCACCAACGAAGTCCTGAACCGGCACCCATGGGACAAGTTGGAGAGGCGTATTAACAACACCCATTTTGAGGGTGCGGAACGCCGTCAACCCACCACCGATGAACTCCGCGACCCCAACGAAGGCTTAGCCGGAACTGGTGATGCAGCCCTCGAATCTCCCCAATAGTCAGCGCCAGAACTCCTCGGCAGGTCGTCAGGGATGAAGTCTTTGCCAGCCGAACGAGCCTGAATTACGCTCCCGTCGTCAGCACCACCCGGAATCTCGCCTTCCCGCTCATCATACGGTCAAACGCATTGCCCGCCTGCTCCAGCGGATAGGTCTCGGTCATCGGCTTCACATCCGCCAGCGCGCTGAAGTTCAGCGTATCTTCTGAGTCCATTCCGGTGCCCGAAGCCCAGCCGGCAATCGACCGATTCCCCATAATCAGCGGCAGCACATTCACTTCAATCGGCTTTTCCGGCACGCCGACGACGATCAGCTTCCCGTTCGCTCCCAGCCCGCCAACAGCCTGCGCCAGGCTGGCCGCATCCGTCAGTGTCGACAAAATCACCACCGCGCCGCCAAGCTTCTGCAGTTCCGCCGCAAAATCATGCGTCGTGCTGTCGATGTAGATGTGCGCGCCCAGATCCTTCGCCAGCGGAGCCTTGTCCGCTCCGCGCGCAATCGCCACCGTGCGGTAGCCGCTCTTGGCCGCATACTGCACCCCGAGGTGTCCCAGCCCGCCAATGCCCAGAATCGCCACCGTGTCGCCCGGCTTCGCCCCGCTGTGTCGCAGACTGTTGTAGGTGGTCACGCCAGCGCACATCAGCGGAGCAGCGTCCACATCCGCCAGATCCTCGGGAATCAGCGCCAGTGCATTCGCTGGAGCAATCACGTAGTCCGCATATCCGCCGTCGAAGCTGACGCCTGATATCTGCTGGTTCTCGCAAAGAACAAAGTCGCCGCGCCGGCATGGCGTGCAGTAGTTGCAATGTCCCCCGTGCCATCCCAGTCCCACGCGCTGGCCCGGCTTAAACAACGGCACATCCGCACCGACGGCATCCACCACGCCGGCAACCTCATGCCCCGGCACACGCGGATACGCGATTCCCGGAAACAGCCCCAGCTTCGTAATCGAATCACTGTGGCAAACGCCGCAAGCCTGCACGCGTATGCGTACGTGACCCGGTCCCGGTTCCGGGAATTCTTTCTGCACTAATTCAAAGGGTCCGCCCGCGGCGGGAACCTGCATTGCACGGCCAGTGACTGAAGGCATAGGGTAATCGTCTCCTGCGGCTTTGGATGAAAGAGGAGGCGTGAGGATGCATGAAGAAATGACAAACAGGAGAGGTTCGCGCGATCCGCCTGTTCGACCGCGCTGCGAAATTTATACTTGTTCTTGCCATGCAAGAATTCCTACCAGTAGATGAACAGCTAGATCTGCTCCAAAAAGGCGCCGCCGAAATCATCCGCGTCAGCGACCTCCGCGAGCGCCTCGAAGAAAGCCGCAAAACCGGCCGCCCTCTCCGCGTCAAAGCCGGATTCGATCCGACTGCACCCGACCTGCATCTCGGCCACACAGTGCTGCTGCGCAAGCTGCGCCACTTCCAGCAACTCGGCCACACCGTTATCTTCCTCGTCGGCGACTTCACCTCACTCATCGGCGACCCCACCGGCAAGAACGTCACCCGCAAGGCCCTCACACGCGAACAGATCGACGAATACGCCAAGACCTACCAGGAGCAAGTCTTCAAAGTCCTCGACAAGGAGCTGACGGAGGTTCGCTACAACTCCGAGTGGCTCGGCAAGCTGGGCTATGAGCAGACAATCCGTCTGGCATCCCACTTCACCGTTTCGCAAATGCTTGAGCGCGACGAGTTCCATAAACGCTTCCAGGCAGAGCAGCCCATCAGTCTCCACGAGCTGCTCTATCCCCTTATGCAGGCATACGACTCCGTGGCTTTGGAAGCCGATGTGGAACTTGGAGGAACCGACCAGCGCTTCAACCTGGGCGCCGGCCGCGAACTGCAGCGCCACTACGGACAGAAGCCGCAAATCATCCTCATGACGCCCATCATTGAAGGCACAGATGGCGTTCAGAAAATGTCGAAATCACTCGGCAACGCCATCGGCATCAACGAGCCTCCCGCAGAAATGTACGGCAAGCTGATGAGCATCAATGACGACCTGATGTGGAAGTACTACGTCTTCCTCACCGACCTGCGCCAGTCAGAAGTAGATGCGTTGCAGGCCGAAGTTGCCGACGGCAAGCTCCATCCCATGGAAGCCAAGAAGCGCCTCGCCCGTTCCATTGTTGCCGACTTTCACGGCGAAGCTGCTGCGCTCGCCGCCGACGAAAATTGGGCTCGAATGTTTCAGCAAAAAGGTGAGAGCGAGGACCTCGAAGAAGTGCATTTGAGAGTAGATGATCTGATGAGTGTCACTAGTCAAAAGATTTTCCCGGGCGAAGGTCAGATATCAACACCTGTCTATAAGATTCGGATTGAGAGGCTCATTACAGCATGTGGACTCGCTTCCTCTAATGCTGAAGCGAGCCGCAAGGTCTTGGAGAAGGCCGTGAGAATTAATTCAGAGTTATTTCAAGGCTTTTTTATACAAATCCGGGTTCCGACCAGGATGACGGTTCGGCTGGGGAAGCGCGCCAAAATCGCGGTCATTCAGTAAATCAGAGATAACGGCGAAGAGTCTCTTCAGCGATTACAAGGGGACGCGATGAGCAAATTGTTTGAAGAGATAGCACAAGGAACGGCTGAAGCACGCGCCTACATGGAAGGTAAGCGCAAGGGTTTCAAGGTCAATCTGCCGGAGGCCGTGGATGTGAGGGCACTTCGTAAGCGCCTGCGTTTGAGCCAGGGGAGTTTCGCAGATAATTTCGGCTTGTCTGTTGATGCGGTTCGTCATTGGGAGTCTGGCCGCCGCCAGCCGGAAGCTGCTGCGCGTGCGCTTCTTATCGTCATAGCTGCCGACCCTGAATTCGTCATGCGTTCGCTGGCTAAGAGTGCTTGAACAGAAGACGGGAAAATATTGTCTATGACTATTGCTGGCGAACCCGCCTAGATCGCACTGATCCAGTTACCGTCGCTTCCCGCGCGCATTGTGGTTCGCCTGGGCAAGCGCGCCAAAGTCGCCGTCATTACATAACAAAACGGCACCGCCAAAGATAGGTGCGGTGCCGCTTTGTGTTGACTAACAGTTCCCCGATTTGGATCTTCTAACTAGGACCCGCCCAGCGAGAACACCACGTTCACTGTGGTCTGCATCTCTATCGGCTGGTTATCCAGCAGGTAGGGCTTGTAGCGCCACGACCGCACAGCATCCACGGCAGCCTGCCGCAACATCTCAGGACCACTCACCGCCTTCACCGATGCGATTGTTCCATTCTTCGAGATTGTTGCCTCAAGGACCACCGTCCCAGCTACCCGCGCTGTCTTCGCGATAGACGGATAGTTAGGCGTTGTCCTCTGAACCAGCATGCCCTGGGCAACACCGGAAGAAATCGTCACAAACTTGGGCTGTGCGAACTTCACGTTTGGAGCGGTACGGCTTCCGATACCGGCCCCGACCCCGGCGTTCGAACCACCCAGGCCTTCAAGACCACCAGCAGCGAAGCTGGTTGGCGCAGCCTCTTTGTCGGAGCTCTTCAAGTCCTTCGAAATCCGCGAGGGTGCGTTAAGTTGCCTGTCCATCGCATCCGACTGCACCGGTGCCTGGTACGTCTGCGCGGGCGTAGCGGGCGCCGTGGCCGTTGCCTGCTGCTGCTGTTGCGGCGTTGCTGCGGCTGGCTTCGTCACGGGCTGATCCAGCGGCGCTTCCGTCCCCGGTTGTGTCACCACCGGGTGCGACACCGCCACCACGTTGTTGTTCGGCGCGGGCTTGCGGCGCATCATGGGAATCAGAACGAAAAGCAGCACGATAACAAGCACGGCGGCCCCAATACCCGCCATCATCATCGTCTTCTTGCTCTTGCCCGTCTCCGTCGCTTCCGGCACTGCACTGACTGGTACCGGACGAATCGCACGCGGGGCCGGCATCTCTTCTGCTTTGGCGCGTGCTACTGGCTGTGCATGACGAGCAGCCCTCTCCGCCTTCCTGCTCACCGGAGCGGGAGCGGGAGCCGGGGCCGGCGCTGGCTTCACCGCCGGAGAACGCATGGCAGGAAAGTCCGGCGTCTTCGTCACCGTTGGCGGCAAGGCGACCGCTTTGGGTGCCGGAGCTTCAAGCACAGGCGTTGGGCCGGAATCGAATCCTTCGAAGTCGTCCGGCAGTGTTGTAGGAGGTGTTGCTCCGGTTGCTCCGCCATCCCATTCGCCGAAATCATCGGGAAGCGTGTTCGGTACCGTCTCCTCTATTCTTTGAGGTGCCATTGGCCGTCCGTTCCTTTCACATAAGTCGAACCACGATAGGTGCGTGTCTCAAGCTCTACTGGCTGATTGTTATTGCCGCCGGATTGCGCCGGTCGTGAATTCGAATCCCCATTTTCATTGCGAATCGATTTTTCAATCTGACCAAATCGCATGGCCATTGCCGCTGCAACCGGCGTTTCTTCAAATGCAGGAGCTCCCGGATTCCTCCGTTGCTCTCCTCCAGTTGCACGATTAGCATAATAGGGTACTTTTGAAACTTCGTCCCTACCTCTTTCGTTGGATACCGGCGTGGGAGCATCCATGTGAGCTAAAGCGGTCACCAGAAGCGAGACGCTGGCGCGCGCCTTGTCATAGTTTCCGGTGTCCTCTGGAGTGAAAATTGCCTCCAGCGTTTGCGTCCCGGTCGTCAGCACAGTGCCCTTCGCAGGTGTGAACACGAACGTTCCCGGAACCGATGCCTTCGCGTTGAATTCAGAATCACCAAGCGGGGTGCCGTAAGAAATCGGAGATGGCGTCGGCCATGAAATCATCGGCTTTGCCCTGGTCACCGTCAGCTTGACTTCTGCGCCCGCGTCTGTGTAGTTCTCGCTCTCTTTGGGAGTGAATATGGTCATCAGCGTTTGAACGCCTGCCCTTGGAATATGCCCCGCAGGTGGGTCGTAGATGAACGTGCCCGGCACCGAAGCCGTGGCATTCAATTCGACCGAGCCCAGTGCTGTGCCGCACGGAATGGGTGCGGGCGCGGGCCATTGGATGACCGGTGTCGCCTTCCTCACCACCAACGGTACCGAGGCTTCCGATGCTGGGAAGTTCGTATCCGTCGGCGTAAACACAACCGTGAGAGTATGCGTTCCGGGGGTCAGCACATCGCCATGCGAAGGCTTGTATTTGAATGTCCCCGGTTCGGATGCCGTCGCCCTGAGTTCAGCTTCGCCAAGTGCGGTGCCATAGGTAATTTCCGATGGCGTTGGCCATGTGATCTTGGTCGGCGTTCCCTGGGTGATTGAAAGCGCCACGGTCGCTGTTGCCGTCGTATAGTCCACGGTATCGGCGGGGTTAAACGTTACCGAGATCGAATGCACACCAGCTTTAAGCACTTCCCCATGAGCCGGAGAGTAGCTGAACGTTCCCGCGACCGATGCGATTGCATTCAATTCCGCATCGCTCAATGCCGTGCCGTAGGGAATTGGGTCGGGTGTCTCCCAAAGAATGGTGGGCTCAGCCTTGGTCACCGTCAGAGAAATTGCGGCTTGCGCGGTGGCATAGTTGTCGCTCTCTGCCGGAACAAAAAATACTGAAGGCGTATGCGTACCCGCCGAAAGTACAGCGCCCATTCCAGGAGTGTAGGTAAAACGTCCCGGAACAGAAGCTGTCGCGTTCAGTTCGTTAGGACCAAGCGCAGTGCCAAACGTGATTGGATCGGGCGTGGGCCAGGTAATCACCGGCATCGCCTTCCGCACATTTACCGTGACTGAAGCCTGCTTGGTGGTGTACTTTCTGCCGTCTGCCGGGGTGAAGTTGACAGTCAGCTGGTGGGTCCCCGGCGAAAGCACCTGGCCGGCGGCCGGAGAATACGTGAACACTCCCGGCACAAGAGAAGTTGCATTCAGTTCAGCTGCTCCCAGTGGCGTGCCATAGGGAATGGTTGCAGGCGGCGGCCACATGATAATTGGCGTCGCCATGGTCACCGTGAGTGACACGAAAGCCTGAACCGTCGCGTACTTTTCCGTATTCGCTGGAATGAACGTTACCCAGATCGTGTGCGTCCCTGTCGGCAGCGCGAAGCCCTTGGCCGGTGCATATTCGAATCTTCCTGGAACCTTCGAGGTGGCGTTCAGTTGTGTTGCGCTGAGCGCAGTCCCATAGGCGATCGGCGCGGGCGCCGGCCATTGGACCTCAGGCGTTTCGAGAACGGGCTCTTTGGGCAGTTCCTCAACCGGTTCCGCTGTTTCCTCTTTTTGAAGGTGCCATTGTCCGTCAACGCCCTTCACATACATCACACCTTTATAGAGGCGCGTCTCAGGTCCGGTCTGTTGGTTGCTATTGCTGCTCTGCAAGGGATCCCCCTTTGGGTCATCAAAGTCGGCGTCTTCAAGAACCTCCGCAAGGGCGGGGGCTTCTGAAAACGTCAACGGTTCAGCCGGAATAAGTGTCCGCGAGGGAGGGGTGTAGACAGGCACTTCCGGGGCTTGCGAGTTATTGTCAGACCGCTGCGATGATGTCGTGCTTGCGGCGCCGTTGAATCGAGGTATCAACCTCGGTATCGGCGATATCTCCTCATTGCTTTCATTCTTCGACGAATCACCATTCTTTGTCGAGTCACCCCGACCGAGAGACCGGAAGCTGAACCCTTTCTTTTTTGCCTGTGGTACGGGTTGCCCCGTGATCACAGCCGCCATCTCCCGGATCTTTAACGACAAAGAAGAATCGCCGAGAACAATGGGGGTCGCAGTGTTCTGCATCTGCCGCACCGCGGCAAAATCATTTGGAATTTTCCATTGTACCGGACGTGTCAATGCTTTTGTAATATGTTCGTCGCTTACACCCAAACTGTGAGGCTGATACCGGTTGATCACAATCTCGAGGGCCGGTCCACCCGCGCTGAAATACTGATTGATCAGGCGATGCGAGTTGCGCAGTTCCGGAACGGATGCCTGCGTCACCAGGTAGACTGTCCGCGCGTCTCTGAGCAACGCCGTGCCGGCAAAATCAAGCTTCGACCCAATGTCGATCACCACGTTGTCGAAGTTCTGCCGCGCCACCGACAATAGCTTGTCTACCGATTCACTGGTTGCCGGGTATTGCGGGAATTTGCCCGGCGCCGCCAGAACCTTGAGCCCCGAACTATGCTCCACCAACAGCTTTGAAAGAAAACTCCGGTCCAGCCGTGCCGATTCCTGCAGCGCGCTGATCGTCGAGTACTCCGCCTCAAGTCCCAGGTTGAGCGCAGCATCTCCCAGCGGCAGGTCGAGATCGATCAGCAGCGTGCTCTGCGTCGTGTCCAACGCCAGCGCAACCGCAAAGTTACAGGCGAGCGTCGTCACGCCCGCTCCGCCCTTCGAGCCCAGGAATGCCATCATCCTGCCGCCCACCTGCTTGGAGGCCGTCGCCGCTGGACGCCGCGCCGCAGCTCGAATCAGGGCCGCCGCTACCGTGCTCTGCGTTAAAGGAACCGTCAGAATATCCCGGACGCCCGATCGCATACACTGCAGAATCAGCTCCGGATCTTCCCGTGACGTGTAAACCATCACCGTCGCTACGCCGTTTGCGCAGATGTTTTCCACCAGCTCAAGCGCGTATTCCCGGTTGCTCTCCAGATCAATAATGATGACGTTATAACGCTCTTCAAGCAGCCTTGGAACATCGTCAAGACTCGGCGGATACGAAGAAAATTCCCGCACCTCTCCCCCGGCGCGGCAATCCACGAGAGCTCGCGCCACTTCTTTGCGAAGCGTCTCGTCCGGGCCGATCAGCGCGATTGACAACTTTCCGACATCAAAAAAGTCTGGATAGTCGGGATACTTCGTGTCGAGATTCGGTGATGAGTCTGAGATCATAACAACGCCTTCCACCGCTGACCCCAATATCCTTGCCGGTCAGGCGCTAGCTGTGTAGCCGTCTGGGAATCGAGCATGGTAACCGTACCCCGTATATACAAAGAAGTGTACGTTGACGCAGCTCTAAGGTCCTTGCCAAGGCGTAAAATGCCACACATATCTACCACTCGTGCTGCCAGAGAGTTAGCCTTGATTTCTTCTTCCGATCGGTCTTTCTCCCTGCAAATGGTGATAGTGAATGATTTTATCCGCTTTTTTGCACAATGCAAGAACTTTAGTAACACCGGTAATCCTGGCCACAATCTTGCTTGCATCCACCCGTCTCCCTGGTCTTCCCTAGTCACTCTTTAATCAACATAAGAAAGGGGATCTGGCGGCGTGGCTCAAAAAATACAATTGCCGGCAATCCTGCAAAAAATCGTACACTCCATCCCTCCCGAAGACGGAATGCATTGTCTATCGGCCGGAACGGATGAAAAATTCATAACTCGTTCTTCAAAATCCCTTGAAGAACTCCCAATTAAGTGAAGCTTGATTCTGAGATTACCCTGATAATGACAGATTGACAGTGAAAAGCAATACTGACCATTACCAAAAAGGCACATCCTTATGACCATTTCCGGTGACACCCCCGCCCTGGAGCGCACCCACGAACAGAAACTCGACCTCCTCGCCGAGGTCGCCGTCAAAGTCGGCCTCGGCCTCCAATCCGGCCAGGAACTGGTCATGACCGCCTCCCTTGATGCCCTTCCGCTCGCCCGCCGCATCACCGAGCAGGCCTATCGTGCCGGCGCTTCCCTCGTCACCACCCTCTACGCCGACGACGAAGCCGCGCTCATGCGCTACCGCTACGCACCCGACGCAAGCTTCGACCACGCCGCCAAGTGGCTCTACGACGGCATGGGATCCGCCTTCAAAAGTGGCGCCGCCCGCCTCGCCATCGCCGGCGGCAATCCCGCCCTGCTCTCCAATGAGGACCCCGGCAAAGTCGGTCGCGCCAACAGCGCCGTCTCCAAGGCCTACCGTCCGGCGCTCGAACTCATCACCCGCCACGCCATCAACTGGACCATCGTCGCCTCCGCCACTCCCGCCTGGGCCGCGTCCATGTTCCCCAATGAAACTCCCAACGCCGCCCTCGCCAAACTCTGGGAAGCCATCTTCCAGACCACACGCATCAACACGCCCGATCCCGTTGCCGCCTGGAAGTCCCACGACGCCAGCCTCCACCACCGCGCCACCTATATGAATGAGAAGCGCTTTTCCTACCTCCAATATCGTGGCCCCGGAACCGATTTCAAGCTCGGCCTGGCCGACGACCATCTCTGGCTCGGCGGCGGCACCACCGCGGGCAACGGCTATTACTGCATCCCCAACATGCCGACCGAGGAAGTCTTCACCACCCCCCACAAGGACCGCGCCGAAGGCACCGTCACCGCCACCAAGCCGCTCTCTCACCAGGGCACCATGATTGAAGGCATTACGGTGCGCTTTGAAAATGGCCGCATCGTCGAGGCCCACGCCACCCGCGGGCAGGAAGTGCTGCAGCGCCTGATCGACACCGACGACGGCGCGCGCCGCCTTGGCGAAGTAGCGCTCGTCCCACATTCCTCACCCATCGCCGCCAGCGGCATGCTTTTCTTCAACACCTTATTTGATGAGAACGCCGCATCGCACATCGCCCTGGGCCAGGCCTACAGTTCCTGCCTTAAAGACGGCGACACCATGACCCCGGAAGAGCTAGCCGCCAAAGGCGCCAACGACAGCCTGATCCACGTCGACTGGATGATCGGCTCCGGACAGTTAGACATCGACGGCATCACCGCCACCGGCGCAGTAGAACCCCTGATGCGCCAGGGCGAGTGGGTCTAAACCTGACTCCGCGATTCCTTCAGAATTTCATCGATTGTGAGGCCGTCCAGCCATTTGTGCCGGTCGCGTGTGTAGTCGCCGGGGCCGGAGCGAAACGTGCGGAGGAAACGAGCCATGCCGTAAGGACCCAGTTCCTTCTGCAAGAGACCCAGCGTATACCGCTCGAATTCCTCGTCTGTCATTTCTTCCAGTGGGGTCATGGCTTAGCCTCCTGCAAATAGTCTAGTGGATTCGCAGCTCGAACAGAAGGTTTTCCTAGTCCCCGCCGAACCTGGCGCAGGAATCTGTCGTCGGTTGTCAGAAGCAGATCGGCCTTGGAATGTTCGGCAATTGCCAAGTGCAAAGCGTCAAAAGGGCCATATCCCATTGATTGCAAGAGTCGGGCACGAGTGGTCACCCACGCATCTGGAAGATGCATTTCTGTCGCGTAAACCAACATTCTGAGCGCTTCGTCCCTGCGCTGCGCGTCCGGATTTCGACGGATTTCCAACTCCAGGATAGAGCTGCAGATCCATCGAACCCTTCCAGCAAGGAGATGCCGAAAGAAATGCTCCATCGCCTCGGCTTCCAGTCGGATTCGCGATTGGCTTGGATCGTCCGTTAGCCGACTGACGGCACAAGCATCGAGGTAGATTCGCAAAGTAGATCCCATGAGCTTCCCATGCTATCTCGCGAATCTGAAAGACGCTGTGATGGTTGAATGCCTATCCCTCCGCCTCCATATCCGGCTCCGTCCAAAGCAGAATGCATTGCGGCAGCGTGAGATACAGAACGAAGTTGGCCAACATAAACCAATAGGCCAGCGTACCGAGTGGAATTGGAATCTTCGGTAGCATGTGCAGGCCTTCCGTGCTATCGACGAATACCGCGAACAAAACGCAATTCACTCCGCCGAGAATTCCGTAGGCACGGTAGTGCGCGCGATCGCGCTGGACCATTTCGCGCTCATCATTTCTGGTTGAGCTCTCGGGAATATTTTTACCGGCCCAATGAAAGCCCCAACGCAGGACGTGACCTGGAATTGATTCTGCAATCACTGAGACAGCCTCCTTGCCCCTGAAGGGCTTCACAAGTCCGCCGAGATGTTCCCCGCCCAAGAAAAAGCTATTCACGAATTCAGTTGCGAACATCAGCATGAGGAAGCCGTAGTGCCATTGGTTTGCAAGCCAAAAATAGATGATGAGCGCAAGCCCCGCGTAGACCAGCATCACCAGCAACCGACGCCGGGTCTGCGAAACCATGCTGATGCGCTTGCCCACCAGTACCAACTCAGCATTCATCCCTCCCCCTCCATATCCGGCTCCGTCCAAAGCAGAATGCACTGCGGCAGCGTAAAAATCAGCATCAACATCACCAGCATCATGCCGTAGAACATCTGCGCCAGTGTCATGGGAATCCGCGCGAGCCACTGGGGCTTTAGCATCGCCCCATACGCCACGAACCACGCAATCAGCACCACCGTCGCAATTGCCTGGTAGGCCTGATAATGCGCCCGGTCCCGCTGATGCAATTCGCGTTCATCGTTCCGGAACCCGCCGTCCTCGTCCCCCGCAACCGCCGGATACATATGGAGCTTCAACAGCAACAGCGATGGAGCCCCTTCGGGTCGCCGTTGGCCTTTCCCAGTGAACAGCTTCACCAGACCGCCTCGGTAATACCCTCCAAGAAACAACCAGCAAGCGAGCATCGCGGCCCAGAAGAGATAGCTTCCCGTGTAACGCCACTGATCCACAAACCACATCCCCACAATCAACGCAGCCAGCACGGCATAAATCCCCACCACCAGCGCCCGCCTCCGCGCCCGCCGCGACATATCCACCCGCCTGCCCAACAACACAAGGTCAGCTCTCATTGCAGTTCCTCCCTATCCGCGTACCGCGCTGAGGTGAGCCCACAGAGATGAGATCGTTGTGCGCCACCAAACACAGCCCGCGTGCGCGCAATGCGATCCTGATGCGCTCGTCCATAAACACAAGTTCAGTTCTCACGGCAGTTCCTTCACGTCGGGCATAAACCACAGAACGATGGAGTCCGGAAGCGTCAGAGCCGCGAACAACAAAATGGCAGCAACGCCAAAGAGAAAGTTATCGTTGATCCACGGATGCCGAACCGCCAATACCGGCAATGCCTGTTCGTGAATCTGGTTCTGCCGTTGCTCGAAGATCAGAATCCAAATGCATAGAATTCCCAGGTTGAGTATGTGGTAACTCCAGAAATGGGACTGGTTGCGCCAGCGCAACTCCCGTTCATCCGGCACATCGCGCAAATCCGCATCTGCTGGAAACAGAAATCTCCCAATCCACGATTTGGCTGGGGCCTTGGTCCTCCACAGAATCCTCTTGCTGCGGTAGCGTCCCGTCAGTCGGGCAAAAATCAGCGCGGGAATACCCATCAGAAACGGGATCCAAATCATGGTTGAAAAGCCCCACTGATCGATGAACCACGAGTCCGCCAGATACCCGACGAATCCAGCGTGGACAAGAGCAACCAGCCAGCGACGCCGGGCGCGGGAAGCAAAGCTGATGTGCATCCCGAACAACTCAAGTTCAGACCTCATTGCGCTTCCTCCATATCCGGTTCGGTCCACAAAACGAGGGTTTGCGGGAGGAACGAATGCACAGGAGTTTCCTCTTGATCATGACTGCTTGTCCCCCTCCCCAGCCCTTGTCCCATAAACCTGCTCACTCAAAGGCTGAAACGGCCGCGCAGAGAAAATCGCCTCCACCGGCAACCCGAAATACTCCCCCAGCGCCAGCGCCAGCTTCAAGCTCGGCGAGTAGTCCCCGCGCTCCAGAAACCCAATCGTCTGGTAGTTCACATCCATCGCATCCGCCAAGTCCTGACGGCTGATGCCGCGCTCAGCCCGCAACACCGCAATGCGGTTATACAAACCGCTCTCACCGGGGCCTTTCTGATTCGCAGGATTCATTTACAAAACTAATTGTTATGCAATTGCAACATTATGTCAAGAATCGAAATAACCGTTGCCGCGCCCCTTACAAGATCTGATCCTGCGTTTGCCGATAAATAGAGTGCGATCAAGCACAATGGGAACTGTGCAGACGAATTCCAAGGATCAATTCAGCCGGGATATGCCGACCTAAATCTGTCAGGGAGGTGGCCGGTGTAAATTAAATACCCCACCCCCTCCCCCCAAAAAACACGTGTCCCCTGTCACACAGCATCGTGTAACACCTTGTCGGCAAACAAGTTAGTAAACGGATGATTGTAATAATCGTGAACTTCGCGTGCGAAAAAGGGCTGTTTTTGATTAAGAAAACGGCCCTTTTCACGCGTTTTTCGTTACCAAATGGCCTGTTTTTTCGCTCTATTTACGAGCTCAGCGCAAACTTCCTCGCCGACTCCAGCAGCTTCGCCACCGATTCCTTCGAGCACGACTCCGCATAGATCCGCAGCAGCGGCTCAGTCCCGCTGGCCCGCAACAGCAGCCAGGTCTCCGCAGCCTTCGACTTCGAATACGCTTCCGGATTATCGAGGTAGAACTTCACGCCGTCCAAATTCTCCTGGCAATGAATCTCCATGTCCGCAAACACCGGGTCGCCCGGTTCCAGAGCCTTGGCCCGCGCAATCGCCGCATTCTTCAGCTCGTCCGGAATATGCAGGTCGATGCGCCCATACTGGTGCTCGCCGTACTCTTCCTGCAAGTCGGCCACCAACTGCCCCAACGTCTTGCCTTCCTCCGCCATCACGTTGGCAAGCAGCAGCGCATTCAGCAACCCATCGCGCTCCGGCAAATGCCGCTGAAACCCGATCCCGCCCGACTCCTCGCCGCCCATCAGGATCTCCCGCTCCAGCATCAGGTCGCACACATATTTGAATCCGATACCGTGTTCAATCAACTCCCGCCCATGCTTCTGGCAAATGCGATCCAGCATCTTGGTCGTATTGAACGCCCGTGTCACCGCGCCCGGCCAGTGCTTGCGCCGCAACACCCAGCTCAGAAGCACACTGAAGATCTTGTGCGGATCGACAAACTCGCCATTCTCGTCCGTCGCGCCAATCCGGTCCGCGTCGCCGTCGGTACAAAGCCCCGCCTCGCACTTATTGGCCACAACCGCTTCACCCAGCGCCCGGATATGCGGCTCAATCGGCTCCGGATTGATCCCCGGAAACAGCGGATCCGCATTCGCCCGAATCTGCACATGCCGCACACCCAGCCGCGTAAATATGTCCGAAAGAATCGTCCCTCCAGCCCCATACATGGAGTCGATGGCCAGACTCATCCCCTCCGCTCCCACCTCCGCAATCAGCTTCAGGTCAACGAACTTTTCGAGAGCCTTCAAATACGTCGGCAGAAAGTCGACCTCGGTAATCGGCGCAGGCTCTTCGCTCTTCGCCACGGGCTGGCCCAGGAAGCTTTCAATCTCCGCAATAATCGACGGCTTCCCCGACCCTCCATACCAGGCCTTGTACTTCACTCCATTCCACTGCGCCGGGTTATGCGACGAGGTAATCATGATGCCCCCGGCCGCCCCGCGCTCCCGCACCCCGAAACTCAACGCCGGCGTCGGGGTAATCGCATTGGCCAGCATCACTGGAATTCCGGTAGCCGCCACCACCTCCGCACACGTCCGCGCAAACGCCTTTGACCCAAACCGCGTGTCGTAGCCAATGCAAAGCCCCTTCTTCGCGTCTTCCCGCGCATGCACATAGGCCGCCACTGCCTCCGCGGCAATGCGTACATTGGCAAACGTAAAGTCGTCGGCGATGAGACCCCGCCAGCCGTCAGTGCCGAACTTGATTGCGGATTGAGCCATCTCGATAAATCCCTTTTCCTTTGAAAAAGAGT
>Ga0302191_10001077_pt1 | contig 17515 bp, 16 predicted proteins | sample II_Bog_E3_1_FD_198775 | JGI IMG/M metagenome (GOLD analysis project Ga0302191, IMG submission 198775) | Peat permafrost microbial communities from Stordalen Mire near Abisko, Sweden - II_Bog_E3_1 | ecosystem: Environmental > Terrestrial > Soil > Wetlands > Peat | place: Sweden: Abisko...
AGTAGTTCATGGTTGATGGTTCATGGTTCATAGCCGGATTTGCAGCTTCCATGAACTATGAACTATTAACCATGAACTAATCCAAAAACGGGTACCGGTAATCCTTCGGCGGATCAAAGGTTTCTTTAATTGTTCTTGGCGATACCCAGCGCAACAGGTTGATCATTGATCCCGCTTTGTCATTCGTTCCTGAACCCCTTGCGCCGCCGAAAGGCTGCTGGCCTACAACGGCCCCGGTTGGTTTATCGTTGATATAGAAGTTACCCGCCGCGTTGCGTAAATGCTGGGTTGCTTTGGCAATGGCATAACGGTCCTGCGCGATAATAGCGCCTGTTAAGGCATAGATAGATGTTTTGTCAACGATGTCCAGCACTTCGTCAAATTTCTTGTCTTCATAAACGTAAATACTCAATACCGGGCCGAATAATTCCTCGCACATGGTAACATAGTACGGGTCGTTTACTTTGATGACGGTCGGCTCGATGAACCAGCCTTTTGATTTGTCATAATGCCCGCCTGCGACGATCTCAACATTCTTGTCGGCCTTTGCTGCATCGATGTATTTGGCCAGTTTATCAAATGATTTCTCATCGATAACAGCATTAATAAAATTCTCAAAATCCTCTACAGAGCCCATTTTAAAGGTGGCCATGTCGCGCTGCATTTTTTCTTTGACGGCCGGCCAAAGCGATGCGGGAACATAAGCCCTGGAAGCTGCGGAGCATTTCTGCCCCTGGTATTCAAACGCGCCGCGCAGCAATGCAACACTCACTACATCAGCATTTGCGCTGGGGTGGGCAAGGACGAAGTCCTTGCCGCCGGTTTCGCCGACGATACGCGGGTAGGTTTTATACTTATGGATGTTGTTGCCGATGGTTTTCCAAATATTCTGAAAAACCCCGGTTGAGCCGGTAAAATGGATGCCTGCAAAATCAGGGTGGTTAAAAATTACATCGCCTGCGGTCGGGCCGTCGACATAAACCAGGTTGATTACCCCATCGGGCAAACCTGCTTCGCGGAAGACCTGAATCAGCACATTGGCGGCATATATTTGTGTATTGGCAGGTTTCCAGACCACCACGTTGCCCATCATGGCAGCCGAGCTTGGTAAGTTGCCCGCAATAGCCGTAAAATTGAATGGCGTGAGCGCGAATACGAAACCTTCCAACGGGCGTTGTTCTACCCGGTTCCAAACGCCTTTGCCTGATATAGGCGGCTGCTGTGCGTAAATCTGGCTCATATAATGCACGTTAAAGCGCAAAAAGTCGATCAGTTCACAGGCGCTGTCAATCTCGGCCTGGTACGCATTTTTAGATTGGCCGAGCATAGTGGCAGCATTTGCTTTGGCCCGATACGGACCGGCAAGCAGGTCGGCAGCTTTTAAAAATATGGAGGCCCGTTGTTCCCAGGCCAGGTTTTCCCAGTCTGCCTTGGCGGCCAAAGCCGCATCAATAGCGGCGGCCACGTGCGTTTTGTTACCTTCGTGATAAGTGGCTAAAATGTGTTGGTGATCATGTGGCGGGCGGATATGGGCGGTTTTGCCGGTCCTCACTTCCTTGCCGCCGATATACATAGGTATGTCGATCTGTTGCGCGCGCGCCTCTTCCAGCGCGGCTTTCAGGCTTGCCCGTTCCACACTGCGCGGCCCGTAATTCAATACAGGTTCATTCTGTGGGTTTGGCACATTGAAAAATCCTTTAAGCATAAAATCGTCAGTTACGAGCGGCAAAGATAGTAGTTAATGTGCAGATTTTTAATGTGCGGATGTGCAGATTACTTGCGGTTGACAGTGGGGGAGGGATGTGCGGATTTTTGCTGTGCAGATAAAAAGAATCAGCCAACACTTTCAGCGTCAAATGACTTTAAAGAAGAGCCGGTTGAAATAAGCTACCTCCTGTCATTCTTCGGATAACCCTCTTCATCCAGGTCGTCGCGATCGTCTTCTGGCGTCCGGCTGATCACCCGGTCTGTCGCGTCTAACTCCACTATTTCGCCGTGATCGATGTGCATTCCTAAATCGTCAACATCAGTCTCCAGCGACTCATTCGGAATGTATTCTTCAACCGCGTCATAGGGATTCGCCTCGTCATAGGTCGAGTTCATATCTTCACCGTTAGGTACAGCGGTGTTATATGGGTCAAGGTGCTGGTAATCCGGGTCGTCGCTTTTTACGTCGTATTCAAAGCTGTTGGCCTTGGCGTCATATTTAAGGTCTTCTTTGTCAATCGTTTCGCCCAGTTCATCTTTCAGGGTACGGTCCCGGTCTTCGCCGTCATCATTAAAACCAGGGTAAAAAGTGTCCTTATTCATAGCAGTAGCGTTATTGAGTAGTAAGTAGTGAATTGTGAGCGGTAAGCAATTGATTTTTATTCCGAAAAAAACACCCACTATTCACTACTCACAACTCACTAATAAGGTATTTGTTTTCGGTACGATATAATGTCGCCGCCAAATGCAAACTTAAATCCAATGCAAATCTGTGTGTACACATCGTGGTGGTTGCTGCCCACTGTAAAGCCGTCGAGATTATCGCTCAATACGTAATTATAGGCGTAAGCCAGGTCGATCATAAAAGACGGCTGCTGGTACTTATTAAAAACCTTAAACTCGTAGCCGATACGCAGGGGGATAAACGGCTCCTGGCTGTTTAGCACACCGGGCGTATACTCGCCCGGATTTTTGATGGAATAGCGGTTGATACTGGTAATGTGGCTTACCGCATAACCGGCGCCGGCAGAGATATAAAGGTTTTTTATTGCGTTTTTAAACGGGCTTTTTTCATAATCCAGTATTTCGCCAAGTTGTAACTGACCCCTGAACACGAATGCGGTCAGGTCGCCTGTAAACTGCCGCCCTGAAGCCGAAGTGAGCGAATCACCGCCGGCAATCCTTCCCATTTGTGCCTCAAAAACATAATTGACGTACGGGGATGAATTAAAGGTTAAATTTAAATGAACCACAGGTGTAGTGGTTTGCGTTTCAGCATTGCCCATTACCGAGGTGATACCCACGCCGGCGCCAAGCGCCCATTCCGAATAATCGAAACCAAGTTGTGCCCGGGCAATTAACGAAGTACAGCAAACAACTAAGGTTATTAATAATGGTTTTGATATGCGTTTAATCATATTGTGTTGGCGGCGCTTTGGGTTTACAAGCTTAAACTCAAAATTGCCGGATATATTTTAACCGGCATTTGGCTAAGTTAACAAAGATATTTATTTGTACTGTATTTATACTTGTTTTTAGCTGCTTTTGTTATTACGTTTTTAGTTGATAAAAGTAACAGGGTTGTTTTGGGTTTAATGCTTTTAAAAGGAAAAGTTGATTGGGTTGAATGAGTTGATTAAGTTGAATGACGATATTGTGTGTTAATTGTAATCATCGCATTTCTCTCGGACTTGCGGACTTTTCCGACTTCCGACTAATCCAACCAATTTTATATATTTGCCCCACTTAAAATAACCGTTTCAAAGATGTCAAAAATAAAAGTACAAAATCCGGTAGTTGAACTGGATGGCGATGAAATGACCCGCATTATATGGAAATTCATTAAGGATAAACTGATCATTCCATACCTCGACCTGGACATTAAATACTACGACCTGGGTATCGAGTACCGCGACGAAACTAACGACCAGGTGACTATTGATGCCGCTAACGCGATAAAACAATATGGCGTGGGCATTAAATGCGCTACCATCACCCCTGACGAAGCGCGGGTAAAGGAATTTAATTTGAAACAAATGTGGAAATCGCCAAATGGCACCATCCGTAACATTTTGGACGGGACCGTTTTCCGCGAACCGATCGTAATGTCGAACGTGCCGCGTTTGGTGCCGAATTGGACTGCGCCCATTTGCATAGGCCGTCATGCCTTCGGCGACCAATACCGCGCGACCGATTTTTTAACCAAAGGCAAAGGTAAGCTGACTATTACTTTCACCCCGGAAGACGGCGGTGATGTACAATCATACGAGGTATTTAATTTTAAAGGCGATGGTGTGGCGTTGGCCATGTACAACACCGATGAATCCATCAAAGGCTTTGCACGTGCGTGCTTTAACCAGGCCTTGTTAAAAAAATGGCCTTTATACCTGTCGACAAAAAACACCATTCTGAAAAAATATGACGGCCGGTTTAAAGACATTTTTGAAGAAATTTATCAAAATGAGTTTAAAATAGAATTTGAAGCCAATCAATTGACTTACGAACACCGCCTGATCGACGATATGGTTGCCTCGGCATTAAAATGGCATGGCAACTTTGTTTGGGCTTGTAAAAACTATGATGGCGACGTACAATCAGATACGGTAGCACAAGGCTTTGGCTCATTAGGTTTAATGACCTCGACACTGGTAACCCCTGACGGCACCGTTATGGAAGCAGAAGCTGCCCACGGCACCGTTACCCGTCACTACCGCGACCACCAGGCCGGTAAGCCAACATCGACCAACCCGATTGCGTCGATTTTCGCCTGGACACGCGGCCTTGAATTCCGCGGCATGCTGGACAAAAACACAGAGTTGATCAACTTCTGCAAGACACTGGAGCAAGTTTGTATCGAAACCGTTGAAGGCGGTAAAATGACGAAAGATTTGGCCATCACCATCAAACCAAAAGTAGAGCACGGTACCGATTACCTGTATACCGAAGAATTTTTGGAAGCGATTGATGAGAATTTGAAAAAGAAGTTGGGGAAATAATCCAGCTGATCCAAACCTCTACACAGCCCATTTGTTCAACCAAATGGGCTTTTTTATTGCTGATGGATTCAGGAAGAGTAATAACTAGAACCAAAGAAAAGATTTATATTTGTATATGAGTTTAGAACTTCTGTCCGTGAAAGACACCCTTACGAAGCTAAAGCCTGAATTGGAAAAAAAATATCCAATAGCGTCATTGGGTTTGTTTGGCTCAATAGTTCGCGATGACTTTACTGAAAATAGCGATATAGATATTATCGTCGATTTCAACGGTAAGATCGGCATCGAGTTCATAACGCTGGCCGACGAACTTGAACAAATACTTAATCGCAAAGTTGACCTCGTATCCCGTGGTGGGATTAAGCAAAGGTATCTCGACGTAATAGACCCTCAAATCGTTTATGTCTGAACGACACCCTAAGCTCCTTTTACAGGACATTATCGAAAGCGCTGAAAAAGTTGAGATTTATACCCGATCTCTGACCTACGATGATTTTATCGCGGATAGTAAAACCATTGATGCGGTTATAAGGAATATTGAAATTATCGGTGAAGCATCTATTCGTTTACCTGATGAGTTGAAAGACAAAACCTCTGAAATCGACTGGTTTAAAATAAGAGGTTTGCGAAATAGAATTGTTCACGGATATTTTGGAATTAATTACAAAGTTATTTGGGATATAGTCGTAGATTATGTGCCCGAATTAATCATTCAGATTAGTAAACTAATAGATGAATATTAAGTTTGCAGTTATTAAAACTACCATATGCAACCCCTCTATCCACTAAAATTCCAAACCATTTATAAAGACAAAATATGGGGCGGACAAAAAATAAAAACTTACTTACATAAAGATTTCGGCAACCTGACCAATTGCGGCGAGACCTGGGAGATATCGGGTGTAAAATCGGATGTTTCGGTAGTGGCTGACGGCCCGCTAAAAGGCAAACGCCTGGATAATTTGCTGGAGGAGTATAAGGATGAATTGGTTGGCAAAAAAGTATACGACCATTTCGGCAATATTTTTCCGCTGCTGATCAAGTTTATCGATGCCAATGAAGATCTTTCCATACAGGTTCATCCTAATGACGAGCTAGCCAAAAAACGCCATAACTCCTTTGGTAAAACGGAAATGTGGTATGTGGTGGAAGCTGATCCGGGTTCGACATTAATAGCCGGCTTTAACAAGGAACTTACCGAACAGGAATACCTGGACAAATTTAACAGCGGCCACCTGACAGATATTTTAAACAAGGAGGATGTAAAATCGGGTGATGTTTTCTTTTTACCTGCAGGCCGCGTGCACACCATTGGCAAAGGGTTGTTGATCGCCGAAATCCAGCAAACATCGGATATTACCTACCGTATTTACGATTTTGACCGGGTGGATGATAAAGGTAATAAACGAGAACTGCATGTTGAAGAAGCGTTAGCAGCCATTGATTACAAATACTACCCCGAATATAAAACTCAATATCATCCCAAAGAAAACGAAACGGTAAAACTGGTAAGCTGCCCGTATTTTACCACCAACCTGATGGATTTTACGGAAAGCACCGAAAAGGATTATGCCAATTTGGATTCATTTGTGATCTACATATGCCTGGAAGGTGATTTTATCATTAAATGCGACGGCGAGGCTTACCCGGTAAAAATGGGCGACTGTGTATTGCTACCAAAAACCATCGAAAAAGTTGCGTTGGAAACCACCTCGGGATTTAAAATACTGGAAAGTTATATTGAGTGAGGGTTAGTGGTCAGAGACTGGTGATTAGAGATTAGTTGATGGCGTTTAAAAATTAATCTCTAGTCTCTAATCTCTAATCTCTTCACACTAATCTAATAGTAAACTTAGTTCCCACGTTAACAGTACTGTCTACCTTGATAGAGCCCCCAAGGGATTCCACCTGGTTGCGGGTGATGAACAGGCCGATGCCTTTTGCATCGCTGTTTTGGTGGAAAGTTTTATACATGCCGAAGACCTTATCGCCATAACGTTCCAGGTCAATACCGACGCCGTTGTCTTCAAAGGTCATATAAACATGGCTGTGGTCCTTCACAGTGCGTACCATAACCTCCGGCCGGCGGTCGGGATGGCGGTATTTTAATGCATTGGTGAGCAAGTTTTGCAGGATGCTTTCCAGGTAAGCCGGTATATAATTGATCGCCGGGCATTTGGTAAAGTCGTACTCAATTTTAGCATTGGTGCTTTCAATATTGCTTTGCAAGGCGCCCATCACCATTTTCAGCACGTCTTCAAATTCAAGCACCTGTTTTTCCTTGTCGATCTCGGTATGTATCTTAACTATTTCATTCAGGTGCTCAATAGTGGTGGTTAAGCTATTGCTGATGGATTTGATATGTGCAAATACTTCTGTACGCTCGTCCTCCGAATCGCTTTCCTCAAACAAATTCACCATAAACCTTAGGTTACCGGTATGCGAACGAAGGTTATGTGAAACGATGTATGCAAAGTTTTGCAGGCGCTTATTCTGGTCATTCAGTTGATTGATGGAGTTTTGGAGCGCCAGGCCTTTTCGTTTAATGCTATCAATGTCCTGGAATATGCCCCTTATTTTTATGCATTGGGCATAATCATCAATGATGGGGATACCCTTGGCCCTAACCCAAATGACGTTACTTTTTGCCGAACGGAACAGGAGTTCCATATCGAACGGCTTGCAAAATTTTATGGCATTATCGATGGCCTCGTTCAGCAGCGGGCGATATTGTGGCTCAAAAAAGCTGATTGCTTCTTCGATGGTCAATTTTGCCTGGTCGTTCAGTTCATAAATGTCGAATGCTTCTTTCGAAAGATTAATTTTCATGGAAGCCACATCGACCTCAAAGCCGCTTACTTTGGCTATAGCCCCGGTTTCGTTGAAGAAAAAGTCGCTTTGTGCCGAACGCAAACCCGCGATTTTCGCCTGGTTGATGTTGATGAACGAGCCGGTAAATTTGGCCACACCTTTATCGTCCCATTTTTTTGTCGTGCTTTCAAACCATTGATAACCGGATGACTTAGTTAAAAGGCGGATTTGCACAACTGCAATATTATCCCCGTTCCGGCTGTTAATGGTTTTCAGGAACAGCGGCCTATCGTGATGATAAATAAGATTTTCAAGAAAAAAGTTATAGGAACACTCTATTTCGCCGGGTTTATAACCCAGTATCGTATAAAAGCCGTCGGACCACTTTACATCTTTGGTGCTGATATTAAACTCCCAAATGCCAGCATTGATTTGGTCAATTATTTGAGCAAGATGGGCTGCGTCGTCCGAATAAAAATTGTTCCCTAACTCAATGCCCATAGTAAATTGTGATTCATCATTGGTTTAACCAATATTACAGGGAGATATAGAAAAATTTATGCCAAACTAAAAAACTCGTCCATAAACCGGATTCCCTGATACGAAATCTGCAAAAAATGGTTGGCAAGCTTTGGCAAAATAACACCGGACAGTTAATAATTGACAATCAAAAAGCAAATATTAATTAATAGTTCGAGAAGCTTTTCGTAAGAGTTCATTCAAAGCATCCGACGCTATCCATTTCGCCGCTTTACATTCCTTTACCAGGATGCGATTGGCGCTTTCGATTGCATGAACACATAAAGCTGCATTTCTTTTGCCGATTTGCCGCAAGGCCCAATTTATAGCTTTTTTTACAAAATTACGGCCATCACAGGCCTCACGTTCAATAATTTGCAGGAAGTTGATGAAAATTTCATCGCCGGCTTTTTTGTGGTGAACGGCATATTCAGCCATTAAGACAAACCCAGCTCTTTTTACAAATTCTTCTTTGCGGGCGCTGTATGCGATCGCTTTTTCGATCGCGAAAGGAGTACGATCGAAAAGGTTTCCGCAAACCTGGTCGCAAAGGTCCCACGAATAGAAGTCCGCTGCCCAGCTATCAAATTGCTCTTCGGTTACCCGGGCAGGATCGTCAACCAGCGATGCCAGTATTCGGGCCTCGTGTAAAGATGTATTCCAAAGTGCCAAAGCAAGTTCATGGTCTTTTTTAATACCCTTGGCAATCTTCCTCAATTCGGGGAGCGGGATACCCAACGCTTTGCCTGAATCGATTCCGAAACGCTTCATACCCGCGAGGTAAGCCGGGTTGGATTTTTGTCTTAAAAGATCGACTACTTCGTCAACTGAATTCATAAAAAAACCGGGCAGGTTACCCGGTTTAAATGTAATTTTTTTATGGTGAAATCCTTCTTTCTTAAATTCCGAAATCGAAATTCCTACCCCGATAGCTATCGGGGCCGAAATCATCAAAGATTCCCTCTCAATTCCTGTTCCCGTTCAATAGCTTCAAACAAAGCTTTGAAATTTCCGGCGCCGAAAGACTTTGCGCCTTTACGCTGGATGATCTCGAAAAACAACGTCGGCCGGTCCTCTACAGGCTTGGTGAATATCTGCAGCAGGTAACCCTCGTCATCACTGTCGACCAATATCCCTAATTTTTTCAAAGGCTCCAGGTCTTCATCAATGTGGCCCACCCGGTCAAGCAGGTCATCATAATAAGTCGTAGGAACCGTTAAAAACTCTATGCCGCGTTTTTGCAGTTCGGTAACGGTTGCAACAATATCATGTGTGGCCAATGCCAGGTGCTGAACGCCTTCGTCCTCATAAAATTCCAGGTATTCCTCGATCTGCGATTTCTTTTTGCCTTCCGCCGGTTCATTTATCGGGAATTTAACAAAGCCGTTGCCGTTGCTCATCACCTTACTCATCAGGGCGGAATATTCAGTAGAGATCATTTTATCATCGAAAGTGAGGATATTTTTAAAGCCCATCACCTCTTCATAAAAATTCACCCATTCATTCATTTTATGCCAGCCCACATTGCCCACGCAATGGTCAATATAAAGCAAACCGGTTGAGGCTGGATTGTACGTTGTCTCATGCTTCTCATACCCGGGTAAAAATAGCCCCCGATAATCTTTCCGTTCCACAAAAAGATGAACGGTTTCGCCGTACAGTTTTATCCCGCTGATTTTTACCGCGCCATGCTCATCGCGGAAAGTTTCCGGCTGCATATAGGGTACAGCACCCCGGCTGGTGGTCTGTTTATAAGCATCATAAGCATCATCAACGGATAAGGCCAATACCTTTACCCCGTCGCCATGCCTTTTGATATGCTCCGCTATCGGGTCGTTTGACCTTAAAGGCGTAGTGAGCACCAGCCTGATCTTTCCCTGTTGCAAAACATACGAGGCTTTGTCGCGCACACCAGTCTCCGGACCCGCATACGCCAGGTCGCTAAAGCCAAATGCGGTTTTGTAGTAAAAAGCCGCCTGTTTGGCGTTGCCTACATAAAATTCCACGTGATCGGTACCGTTTAAGGGTAAAAAATCAGCGGTTGTTTTTGGTTTTTCTATGGTTAATGTTTCCATTTTTTAGTTTTGAATTAGTGAGTTAGTGAATTAGTGAGTTGGCTTCCGCATTCTACCTTTTGCCTTTGACCTTTCGCCTTTCACCTCCCTCACATCCAGCTCTTATAATAATTTTCGTCCTCAATTTTTATGGCATCTTCTGTCAGCATCAGCGGGCGGAAGGGGTCGATCATTACAGCCAGTTCATCCGTAGATTCCTTGCCGATAGATTTTTCAACCGATCCGGGGTGCGGGCCATGCGGTATGCCGCCGGGATGCAGCGTAATTTGTCCTTTTACTACGCTTTTGCGGCTCATAAAATCGCCGTCAACATAATACAGCAGCTCGTCGCTGTCCACGTTGCTGTGATTATATGGCGCCGGGATTGACAAAGGATGGTAGTCAAATTTTCGCGGTACAAATGAGCAGATCACAAAGTTATGCCCCTCAAAAGTTTGATGAACCGGCGGCGGCTGGTGCAGGCGGCCCGTAATCGGCTCGAAATCGTGTATAGAAAATGCCCAGGGGTAATGGAAGCCATCCCAGCCGATAAAATCAAACGGGTGTGTACCGTAGATGTAGGGATAGATCAACCCTTGCTTTTTGATCAATATTTTGAAGTTCCCTTTTTCGTCGTGTGTCTCCAAATTTGTCGGGCGCTTAATGTCCCGTTCGCAATAGGGAGATTGCTCTGTCAACTGGCCGTAGGCATTGGTGTAGCGCTTAGGCACCCTGATGGGGCTAAAGCTCTCCACGATAAACAGGCGGTTTTCAGTCGTATCAAACTCCATTTGGTAAATGGTGCCGCGCGGGATGATCAAATAGTCGCCATAAGCAAATTTAATGTTGCCATAACCGGTTTTCAACGTTCCGGTACCCACATGAACAAATACCACCTCATCGGCCTGGCTGTTTTTGTAAAAATAATCCGTCATGGATTGGCGCGGGGCGGCTAACGAGATATGCAGATCGCTGTTTACCAGCACCGGTTTGCGGCTTTTTAAATAGTCGTCTTCCGGTTCCACCTTAAAGCCAAGCAGGCTGGTATGTTTCAGGTGTTTTTCACGCGCGATTTTTGGCTCGACGTTATATGGCTCACCCAACTCTTTTACAAGCGTTGGCGGGTAAACATGGTATACCAGCGAGTACAAGCTCGAAAAGCCTTCGGTGGAAACCAGCTCTTCGGCATATAAAGTGCCATCCGGCTTGCGGAACTGCGTGTGCCGCTTGGGCGGGATGCTTCCTAATGAATGATAAACAGGCATTGTTTTTATGTTGGCATGTTGTAAGGTTGAAAAGTTGGAATGTTAAACTTTCGCCCCCGCAACAAATTGGTTTACAATAAAATAAAAACGTTTAAACAGGTTGAATAGTTTTAGATTGGATGTGTAATAACACTACAACTTTTCAACCTTACAACCTTTCAACAAACTTAATATTGCGCCAGGACGATCTTAGCGAGCACGGCATCCCTGAAAGAAGAAGCATCACTCATGGAAGTGAGGCCCAGGGAAAAAAGAAAATGCCTTTGTATGCTCATAAATTGGTTTTACAAAAGTATAGCAATTATTTTGAAAGAGCAAATAGGAAGAAGTCCGGAAGACCGAAAGTCCGAAAGATAAATTAGGGGAAATTATATCAACGTTTACAACCCTTACAACTTCTACAACCTTTCCAACTAAATCATTAGCTTTGGCCCATACCAATTTAAACCCATGAAATTAGTTAGCTACAAAACCGAAGACCGGGAGCACCTGGGCATCTACGTCAACGGGCATATTTATAATCTTAACTCCTGCCATAAGCTAATCCCTGACAACATGAAAGACTTTTTATGGGGAGGCGATGAGTTGATGGACCGCGCCATGCGGGTTAACGAGGAGATAGCCACAGGGAAAACAGAAGCGAGGGAAGAATTATTTTTTGAGTTGATAGCACCGGTGCCGCACCCAACTTCGTGCCGCGATGGTTACGCCTTCAGGCAGCACGTGGCTGCGGCACGTCGGAATCGCAAGGCGGAGATGATAGCGGAGTTTGATCAGTACCCCATCTTTTACTTCACCAATCACAACGCAATACAAGGCGCCGGCGAGATCGAATGCATGCCCGATCATTTTCAGAAACTCGATTTTGAATTGGAAGTTGCCGTGGCGCTGAACAAAAAAGCACGGAATATTAGGGCCTCTGAAGCAGATAGCCTGATCGCCGGTTATATGATCATGAACGATATGAGCGCCCGCACGCTTCAAATGGAAGAGATGCTGCTTAATCTTGGCCCTGCAAAAGGAAAGGATTTTAGTACGGTTATCGGTCCCTGGCTGGTAACACCCGACGAACTGCAACAATATAAAGTACCGGCAAAGGCAGGCCATACCGGCAACAATTACAGCCTTGAAATGACTTGCGCGGTCAACGGCAAACAGGTATCACGGGGAAATATGGCTGATATGGACTGGACCTTTGCTGAAATAATTGAACGCTGTGCCTATGGCTGTGATGTGCTGCCCGGTGATGTGATCGGCTCGGGTACTGTTGGTACAGGCTGCTTTTTGGAATTGAACGGAACAGGTTTGTTGAATGACCCCAATTATCAGCCACAATGGCTGCAGCCTGGCGATTTGGTGGAGATGGAAATAACCGGGCTGGGCATGCTGGGTAACATAGTTGAGAAAGCCAAAAGTGACTTTTCGATTCTGAAATTAAAAAAATAGCCCTTTTGTCATTGCGAACGAGGAACGAGTGAAGCAACCTCGTCGCCCGTGCATTACCACTCATATACGACGAGGTTGCTTCGCTTTGCTCGCAATGACATAGTTTTTCACTTATGTTGACCATAAAACTTTCTGATCTTTCCCCGATTGAAATGCAGAACTACCTGCAGTACGCCATTGCGCCGCGGCCGATCTGTTTCGCCTCCACCGTTGACAAAGCCGGTAATATCAACCTCAGTCCCTTTAGCTTTTTTAATTTGTTTAGCACTAATCCGCCGGTTTGTGTTTTCTCGCCATCGCGCAGGGTAAGGGACAATACGACCAAGCACACCCTTGAAAACTTACATGAAGTACCTGAAGTGGTGATCAATATCGTGAATTATGCCATGGTGCAGCAGGTTTCGCTGGCGAGTGTTGAATATCCTAAAGGCGTTAATGAGTTTGTAAAAGCCGGCTTTACCATGCTGCCGTCGGAATTGGTGAAACCACCACGGGTAGCGGAATCGCCGGTGCAGTTTGAATGTTTGGTGAATGATATCATTTCGTTGGGAAAAACGCCGGGCGCCGGCAACCTGATCATCGCCGAAATGAAGTTGATGCATATCAATGAATCGGTTTTAGACGCCGATGGCAAGATCGACCAGTTGAAGATGGATCACGTGGCACGTCTTGGCGGAGATTGGTATTGCAGGGTAACGCTGGAAAACCTTTTTAAAGTAGCCAAGCCGGTAAAAACTGTTGGTATTGGGGTTGATGCTATTCCGTTTGCTATCCGGAATTCAAAAATATTGACGGGGAATAACCTGGGACAACTGGGTAATGTGGAGACATTGCCGACCGATGAAGAAATTGAAGCTTTTGCGCAAACATCCGAAATCAAAGAAATATTGGATGCAACAATTGGTGACGCTCAAACCCGCGAAACGCAGTTGCATTTAAAGGCTAAGGAGTTGCTTGCGGCCGAGCGTGTGAAAGAGGCCTGGATGACGCTATTAATTTGATGATTTCACCGATTTTTATTTTTTGGGATTTCACCGATTATTTTTGATTTCACCGATTTGACTATCTCAGGACATCACAGGATCTTTATGGTTGACAAAGCACCTTTCAATTGCTCCGCTGAAGTGAAATGTATTGATTTAATACCCATTTTCTCAGCCGCTAAAACGTTGCGTTTGTTGTCATCGATAAATAGCGCTTCATCAGCTCTTACAGTATATCTGTCCAATAATATCTGATAGAATTCTGGCGTTGGTTTGCGCATTTTTTCGGCGCCGGATACGACGATGCCATCAAACCAATGCAAAAATTCGTATCGCTCCAAAGCAACCGGGAAAGTTTCGGCCGACCAGTTGGTTAGGGCGTATATTTTATATTTCCCCGTTTCTTTAAGATTTTTAAAAATCTCGACCGTATCCCAAAAAGCATCGCCCAGCATTTCGTGCCAGCGGCTGTAAAACAGCCTGATCTTATCCTCGTGTTCGGGGAATTGCTTTACTAATATATCGGTGCCTTCCTGTAAGGAACGGCCGGCATCTTGTTCCTCATTCCAATCGGAGGTACAAACATTCGCAAGGAAGTTTTTCATTTCGTCCTCGTTATCAAAAACGGTACGATACATATAATGCGGGTTCCAGTCGATGAGTACCGCGCCGAGGTCGAAGATAATGGTGTTGATCATGAGTATTTCTCAAAAAAGCAGCCCGTGGGGACACAGACTGCGGGGGTTAGCTGTTTATAAAAACTGTTTCGGCGTTTTGTGGCGTGACCTTTCGGCTTTTTATTATTTTTTGAATAGCAAGGAACAAAACGGCGGCCAATATTGCGCAAGCGGCTTCGGTCATCAGCATTCCATTGGCCTTCCATTTCGTGTAGGCAAAGCCTGCCACGGCCGTCATGGTATATATCGGCAGCCACGAAACGCTTGCGAACAGTTCGAATTTACTTGCCGCCGCACCGCGCCCGGTTGCTTCCAGCGCAAAGGCATTCCAGGCCGCGTAGCTTAACCCATTTGCAAAAGTGTAAGCTAGTGTCCATAAAATATACATTACCGGTGTGTGAGGGCAAAAGGCCAATCCCAGGCAACATATTGCCTGTAATAAGCCAAAAACGAGGTAACTCTGCTGGCGGTTAACCTTGTCGCATATCCAGCCGCCGGCAAGCGATCCTGCGATGGTGATAACACCCGCCACTATGCCGGTTACTATAGCCACAATCGCGGCGCTTGCCCCCCAATCGGCTGAAATGGCTGCAAACAAATATCCGGAGGCGCCGGAACCCAACGGAATGATACAAAGCAGCAGGGCAAGCACCCCCCGTTTGGTTTTTATAGTTAACCAAATATCCTTTACCAGGTTATTTACCGTTTTTTTAACGGTATCAACTTTAATAGTCGATGGAGGTTCCTTTACAAACAATAACCCGAAGCAGCACAATACACAAATGCAAGCTAAGACCGACCCGGGTATCCATTGATAATGCGTGTGCTCGGCCAGCCAAAGGCCAATGCCTCCACCAATAGCGCTGCCACCCAATGCCCCGGCCTGACCGTATCCAGCGACCCTGCCCTTTAATTCTTCGGGAGTGTCGTGCGCCGCAAGGCCGTTTAACGCAGCGCTCACAAAACTTCGGGCAAAGCTTGATAGAAAGATCATGAAGGTAAATATTGGCAGGTTGGCTTCCTTAAGCGGTACAACGCCTGTAATAAATATGCAAACAGCCGTTAGCATTGCCGAGATAAAATACCATTTTTTCAGGCTAAGTGTAGTATCAACAAGCGGCGCCCATAGAAACTTAAGGATCTGCGGAATGATATTAATTGCTGCAAGGCCGGCGATTTGGGCAATTGAAATTCCAGATCTGGAAAATAGATACGCAAGGGTGATAGTAAGGTAGCCCGAGAACAAGCCATATGGGATCTGAAAAAACAAGAATACGACGGGACGGGCCGATCTGTGCAAAATGGTTGAAAGCGGACCGGACGTTTCTGTGGTCATTTATCAGCGGCTAATAAGTCGTAGAAGTCACCTAAAATAGTTTTTTTTGGGAAAATATACAACAAAGCCTCAAAAGCGGGTGGTTTAACTTGTTTTTAGTCAGTATCAGTTATTCTTCAGCAAATATTCCTTAAACCCTTCAAAATCCTTACCTAAAGCAACCGCATGTTTTTTCTTTTTGTGCAGATCACTTACCTGTTCAGGAATATCAATTTTTTTGGCAACATGATCCGGGAAAACGTCGGGGAATTTGCAGGGGTGGGCTGTCGATAAAAATACCCCTGCAATGTCTTCTTTGTTATTGGCCAGTTGCCAGTCTTTCAGGGCCTGCCAGGCAATGGCCGTATGCGGGCAGGCTACATAATGATAGTTATCGTAAATAAAGCTGATCGCTCTGCGGGTTTGTTCATCATTAAAGCTATAACCGGTTACCTGTGCTTTAAGGGCGTCAAACTCGCCTTTAAACAGGTCGAATATGCGCACCCAATTGCTGGGGTCGCCGACATCCATAGCGTTGGATAGTGTGGCAACTGATGGTTTTGGTTGATAAACGCCGGTTTTTAAAAAATCAGGCACGGTATCGTTGACGTTAGTCGCTGCTATAAAATGATCAACCGGCAGGCCCATCTTCCAGGCAAGCAGACCCGCGCCAATGTTGCCGAAATTGCCGCTGGGGACGGAGAACACCACTTCGTCCTTGCCCTGCTTCAGCATTTGAGCGTAGGCGTTAAAATAGTAAAAGGTTTGCGGGATGAGCCGGGCAATATTGATAGAGTTTGCCGAAGTAAGCCGGAATTTTTCGTTCAATTCCTTATCCGTAAAAGCCTGTTTAACCAAAGCCTGGCAATCGTCGAATGTGCCGTCGATCTCCAGTGCACGGATATTCTGGCCGTTTGTAGTCAGTTGCAGCTCCTGTATGTCGCTTACTTTGCCTTTGGGATATAAGATGGTTACCCGTGTATTCGGAACACCCAGGAAGCCCAATGCGACTGCGCCACCGGTATCGCCGGAGGTGGCCACCAATACATCCAGCTGTTTTTCGCCTTTCTCCAAAAAATAACTCATCACCCGGCTCATAAAGCGCGCGCCGAAATCTTTAAATGCGAGAGAGGGGCCGTGCCAAAGTTCCAGCACAAAAACATTTTGCTCAAGCTTTTCAACCGGCGCCAAAAAGCTGATGGCATCGTAGATGATCTGTTTCAGATCATCTGAAGGAATATCCTCGCCGATGAGATTTTGCGCCACATGCATGGCAATCTCCGGCAGGGTATACTCATCCAGGTTATTTAAAAACTTATCATCAAGCCGTGGAATATCAACTGGCATGTATAGGCCTTTATCCTGCGGCATGCTATTAAAAACCGCCTCCTTAAAGGATACGCGGGTGGATGGGTTTTTGGTACTGTATAACTTCATTTCGGAATTATCTTATTTTGTCATTGCGAGGCACGAAGCAATCGCGAACTGTGTTGGCAGCAATGCAAGGCGTTAATGCATTGTTCGTCCCCCAACGGGGACCACGCTGCGCTCGCAATGACATGGTTTTTTAGCCCAATATTCTCGGTCCCTCGTCATTAATTGGCGATACATAAGCCTTCGAACCAATTTGCAGCGCTGTTAAATGTTGCTGTAGTTTTTGTGTTATCCTTTTTGCCGTTTCTTCATCTTTTGTGAACGAAAAAACAGAGGGCCCTGAACCGGATATGCCAAAACTTACGGCT
>Ga0302191_10001088_pt1 | contig 17447 bp, 25 predicted proteins | sample II_Bog_E3_1_FD_198775 | JGI IMG/M metagenome (GOLD analysis project Ga0302191, IMG submission 198775) | Peat permafrost microbial communities from Stordalen Mire near Abisko, Sweden - II_Bog_E3_1 | ecosystem: Environmental > Terrestrial > Soil > Wetlands > Peat | place: Sweden: Abisko...
TCTACAAATATTCAGGAAAACGATAGTAAACACACTAAAAAAATATTCAACTTCACCAAACAGATTTATATTCAGGTTGTTAAAACAGAAATTCTCAGCAATAATCGATACAAATTCATCATCAAACTCACAGAGGATGGACAGTTCATCGATATCCTCCTCTAAAATAAAGACGACCTGGAAAAACTCTATTTGCTGCTAGGAAAGTATTCGATAATCAAGGGACTGCAGGATGTCGTAAACACCTTTAAAAAAATCGGAGAGGGGTCATTCGCACAGGTCTTCGAAGCAAGCACCAATTATCAGTTTAAGTTTGCCTTAAAATCTTTCGAGAAAAAGGGAATGGAAAACAATGAAAAGACGAAAAAGGCATTTCGTAATGAGATTGACGTAATGAAAAAACTGAGCAGCCAATACATCGTATCCTATGACTACATCTATGAAACCGAAAAAGCGTACTATTTAAAAATGGAGTATTTCTAAAAATCATTGAGGGACAAACTGGCAGGGAAGGTGCTGATCAAGCAGCAGAAAAGCATAATGAAGCAGCTCCTCACTGCGCTTTTAGAGATGAAGAATAAGAATGTTATCCACAGAGACTTAAAGCCAGATAATATCATGATCAGAACCAATTCGCAAGGAGAGGATGAATGTGTCATCATCGATTTCGGGTTGGCGACCTTCGCTAATGCATTCCCCTATCTTTTTTCTCGATGCGGCACGCCTGGATTTCTATCTCCCTAAATCGCGAATCTGACAGATAAAAAAGAGAAACAGAGATGTTCTTCGGATATGTTCAGTTTGGGTTGTATCTTCTATAAAATGTACTAACAAGTCGATTTAGTCTGACGGGCCACTATCTATTCACAGGCAAGACTGCAAAGGAAGTGCTCCAAAAGAACAGAAAATGCGAATATGTCTACTATTGCTTATAGGACCTCTCAGTTAAATGTAATACTCGCTAATTTAGAAAAAGATTTGCTTCTTAGGATGATAGAAATAAACCCATCGATTAGAATAACACCCGAGGAGGCTATGAATCATCCCTATTTCTAAGAGGAAATCGATGATGCTGACTAAATACCAGAGGAAGAACATTGTATCGAGAGGAATATCAGGAAAATATCAAATATTAATCATGTTAAAAATATGGATAGCATACGCTCGTCCCTGCTTTAGCCGTCATTCAATTTTCAGAGATTTCCACCACGATACGATCAGAAAAATTAGATTAAGGACAGCTGCTTGACTTTTTAAGTAGGTTATGGCTCGATTTAAGCCCAAGAGACATATGAATAGCAACGAACAGGCCGTTCGGCGCTGTCTCGTAAGTCAAAAACTCCTTCAAAATTCAGATTGTCTCAGTTCTGAATGGTATATCCATTCCAATATGAATATAACAAATGATAATATTGACTATTTAGCGTATCTAATTACCAATATTCAGCATATTCAAACACTTGAATAACAAGAAGACATTCAGATAATAACAGTGGGCAAATATGGATTATATTGATATTCTATACGACATCATCACGAATGCATCTCTGTGAACTTACTTGCGAAGACTAGCGAAATTATTGCCATTAACTTGATTAGGATGTTGACTGATGGACCTGATGTGTCTTTGAGGGGATCACCCACTGTATCTCCGACCACTGCTGCCTTGTGAATTTATGATCCCTTTAGCACACGATTGCCATCAGTATCAAACATAGCTCCACTTTCAATATATTTTTTTGCATTATCCCATGCGCCACCTGTATTTGCAGCAGAAATGGCCATTTGAACTCCACTGACGATGGCTCCAGGCAAAAATCCAGCCAAAATGACAGGTCCAAAAGCAAAGCCAAGTACTAAGGGAGAAAAGATAACCTAAATAAGAGATTATTTACGAGTATACCTGGAGCTATCATTTATTTTAAAGAAGCCCTCGTTGAAATTCTTATGCAGGCTTTGTAGTCAGGTTCAACTGTGCCATTTAGTATACCGGGGTTATTTCTGATTTGTCTTCGAACCTCCTCAACCATTCCAAAAGCAGCCTTTCCGACAGACCGAATCGTAAAAGCCGAGAACATGTAGGGCAGCATTGCTCCAATCAGTAATCCAGTAAATATTTCTGGTTTGGTCATGGTAATGTTTGGACTATCTTCAAGACCAGCATTATGCAAGAAGCCACCATAAAGAGAAAGAGCTACAAGGGCAGCACTGCTAATAGCAAAGCCTTTACCAATAGCTGCTGTTGTATTTCCTGCGGCATCAAGACCATCAGTAATTACTCTTACCTCAGGGCCCATTTCAGCCATCTCTGCAATTCCTCCAGCGTTATCACTGATTGGACCATATCCATCAATGGCGAGACTAAGGGGTAAGTTGGATAGCATGCCTAATGCAGCAAGTGATACTCCATAGTAGCCCATAAATCGACTCGATAGATAAGCTGTAAGAGCAATTAAAATAGCAGGAAGGGCGGTGCTCATGTATCCCAATGCGAGTCCAAGCGTGACATTGGAAGCAGCACCAGCACGACAAGTATTAGCCAATTATCTGACTGGAGCATATGAGTGAGAGGTTACGTATTATGTGAATGCAGCTACAATCATTCCTGAAACTAACCCTATAACTGCACAGGCATAGGGATGATAGAATGTGAGTGAAACATATTCAATGTTACCCTTGAGTTGAAATGACACTGGAAAGGATATGTAGGAAACAAGAAGAAGTAGTCCAAACAGCAACACAGTTGAAATAATGAGTTGGAACTTAAGAGTTCTTTCCACTTTATCGAGAGTATGAACTTACATGCAGTCGGTCGAAAGGATACTTACGAATATGCAGAGAACTATACCAAAAGCTATCAAGTTGAGAGGAAACATGAAATTCGATAGATAGTATCCACAACTTTAGTCAACTCCCACCAGAGAAGTGGAGGAAAGCACCAAAGCAGCGCATGTTGATTAAGCAAATGATCCAAAGAGATCCGCACTCATACCAGCCACATCTCCTACGTTGTCACCAACATTATCAGCGATAGTTGCTGGGTTTTTAGGACTATCTTCAGGTAATCCCGATTAAACTTTGCCTACTAAATCAGCGCCAACATCTGCAGCTTTGGTATAGATTCCTCCTCCAACTCGTCCGAAAAGAGCAACAAAGGAGCCACCTAGTCCATATCCAGCGATGGCTTCAAACAGTGGTCCAAAGTATTCGCGCTAATTATAAAAATCATCAAGTTCCATGATATTTTGATAGACCAAAATAAGCAGCATTAAAACTATGTTAAAAAGGCTTTACCTAGCAATCCGAAAGAAACTAAGGCAAAGCCCATACCTACACCCGCTCGATAGGCGGTTTTAAAAGCAAGAGGAAGACTTATCTTCGCACAATAGGTCGTACGGTAGTTAGCTGATGTAGCAATTGCCATGCCGACTGCTCCACAAATCATTGAAACAATAGCCCCAACTAAAAAAGCAACAGCCGTATAATATCCTTGCGGAGTGAGAGAAGAGATAACAAAGAACATGATGGCCACGAAGATGAGGCAAATAGTGTATTCCTGTATCAAAAACTCCTTAGCTCCCTTTATATCTCAATATTATACCTCTTATATTTTGATTCCCAGTTACAACAGTAATTTTTGTTGTGAGGGGGTTATAGATTCGAACTGGATATTATCGCTCTCATCCATATCAATATCCTCATAGTTGGTCAAGTTGATTTTAATAACTTTGCGAACGTTTCGGAAAGCCCATATGAGACCAAGTACGCAGAAGCTGACCACAACTGCGATGGCTCCTGAGAAATTGAGCGGGGATTCGCACTTGCTTGCAGGGGACGCAAAAAACCAATCGTTGTCCATAGGTTGATTGTACTTGTATAAGATTAATATTGTTGTTTTAGTAATACAACTGATTGATGATTTGATTTGGTAAATTATTATCAGAAACGTGATTTTACGTGAGTGAACTTTAATGCAATATTGTTTGAACAAAAAGGTGAGGATAAGTTAAATGGAAATGATATTTATTGTGAAGGGGACTTATTTCAGCAATTAATATAAAATCATCGATTTCATATTTATCCATAAATTAATGTTGGCTTCAATTCTTTTCAGGAGGGTCGCCTACTTTTCAAGACTCTATCATCAGTCAGCAGTTTTGGATTACCCTCTCAATCATCATGATGAAGGCCTGCTCAAAAATAAGACTCTCATGGACGAGGTCAATAATAACTTCGTTAACATCCTAAAAAAGGTTAGACTTTTAGTATTCAGACCACGCTTCAAACAGACAAAAAAGTACTGGATAAACTTCACAAGTCCGGAAAGCTACTTGTTCGAGAGAGGATATAAAAATTGTTAGATCCAGGATCACCATTCCTCGAATTTTCTGCTCTCGCAGGGTATGAACTCTACGGCAAATAAGAAGTCAATTCAGGAGGAATTGTGACGGGAGTGGGGCTTATCCAAGGACGTTTTTGCATGGTCGTAGCTAATGATCCTTCCGTCAAGGGGTAGTCGCTTTTTTATTTAGAGGAACTTATTATCCGATCACAGTCAGAAAACATCTCAGGGCTCAATAAATCGCACAATAGAACAAATTACCTTGTTTTTACCTGGTAGACTCAGGAGGAGCCAATTTGCCGAGACAAAGTGATGTCTTTCCAGCTGAGGGGCACTTTGGACGCATCTTTTACAATATGGCTCAAATGTCATCGAAAGGAATTCCCCAGATTTCAATGGTGTTGGGCAGCTGCACTGCTGGTGGAGCCTATGTGCCTGCCATGGCTGATTAAAACATTATCGTCAAAGGAAATGGAACTATCTTCCTAGGAGGACCTGTAATCACTATTATTATCACAGCCTTTGGTCAAAGCAGCAACGGGATAAATTGTGACCAGCGAAGATTTGGGAGGAGGGCTAGTTCATACGAAGATATCTGGAGTTTCTGACCATCTTGCCGAGAATGAGGAACATGCCATTTGGCTTGGAAGGAACATAGCTGCAAGGGTAATGACTACGCTATTAAGCTTAATACGCCTGTCGTCAGATGGGACTTGTAAGGAATAGAGTAGCCTCTTTATGATGTGAATGATATCAACTACATCGTTTCTCCCGATTTGAAGAAAACATTTGATTCGAGAGCTGTTTTAGCTCGTCTTCTGGATGGATCTAAGTTTGATGAGTATAAGCGGGAGTATGGACCTACGTTGGTAACTGGTTTTGGCAGAATTTACAACCAATCTGTTGGAATTGTGGCTAACAACGGTATTCTTTTCAGTGAGAGCGCTCAAAAAGGTGCTAACTTCGTTTAAATCTGTTCTCAAAGAAAGATTCCTTTGATTTTCCTGCAAAATATAACTGGATTCATGATAGGCAAGAAGTACGAGCATGAAGGTATTGCGAAACATGGCGCAAAGATGGTTAATGCTGTCTCAACAACTGGAGTTCCAAAGATTACTTGCATTATGGGTGCTTCTTATGGAGCTGGCAACTATGGTATGTGCGGCAGGGCTTACGGACCAAGGATGCTCTATATGTGGCCCAATGCTAAGATCGCAGTCATGGGAGGAGAGCAAGCTGCGGGAGTTTTAACTCAAGTTAAAGGTGCGCAATTAAAGCGAGAAGGCAAAGTGTTTTCGGCCGAAGAAGAGGCTAAAATGAGAAAGTAAATAGTGGATCGATATGAAAAAGAATCGAGCTGCTATTACTCAACTTCTCGTCTATGGGATGATGGAGTCATTCTACCTGAAGACACTCGTAAGGTATTGGGATTATCGGTGATGATAGCTTCCAACACTATTGAGTAAACCAAGCATGGCGTTTTCAGGATGTGATTTTGTGGAATTATTCACTAAACTCATAAAATCAGAAATATATCGGTCTAAATCTGTTATTACTTTTGGCTTTATTGAGTTTTCCTCTAAGATATCATAATATAATTCACTCTAATAATGGCGAGGATGCTCAAGAAAATCAAATGGCTGCTTATTATTGGCTTCATTTATCTTAGCTATCGTTGGCTGTCCGATAATCCTTCCATCGATTCCGCAGCTGGCATAAATACAAGTGACTTTAATACAACTCAATAAGCGCCCTCATCCAATGAAAGTTCATTTTTCCTGTTTAGCATATTCGGGTTCTTCTTTGGAATAATTTAAACTTTATTCTCATGGACGATTGGAATATTGTCTTTCATTTGGAGTATCATCGGATCAATCTGGACATTATTTATGCTGGCTGTGAATGCTGCTTTCATCTGTTTCAGTTTCTACCTTGGCAAAAGCCAACCCCGTTCCTCTATCGAGTATTTCTTCCTCTCTTTTTTCGTTATTGTTGCTCTACCAACTCTAGTAAACAGACTGCTGGTATCGTAGGTGGTTGCTTATAACTTGATGCTACCCATCTATATCACCGAATTCATCGATATTAATGGAAACGAAAGAACACCTTCCCTTACCATCATCAGGAATCTGGTCTTCTTCGTGTTGATAGCTGCTTTTCTGTGATTTGCTTAACTTTATTATTTCCGCAAGCTCAATACTTATTAGTATTCGAAAAGATGTCTTCGCTATATATTGAACTTCGAATTCGAAACCAAATTATTTGAATGGATTGGTCATACAATAAAGATCAATCTAACAGATAAGCTCAATATATTCTATATTTTGGTTATGTAAATAGATTTCGAACGTCAAATCATCATTTTTTTGGTGGCGCCTTCGGGGGAGGAGCTATAGGCTTTGCCGGAGTTTTTGCACCAGGAGGAGGGGGAGGAGTTTTTCCAGCAGGGGGTGGAGGTGGCGTTTTTCCTGCAGGAGGTGGAGGTGGTGTCTTACCCGCTGGTGGAGGTGGAGGAGTTTTACCAGCAGGAGGAGGTGGAGTTTTTCCAGCAGGAGGTGGTGGAGTTTTGCCTGCAGGAGGAGGTGGAGTTTTGCCTGCAGGAGGGGTTTTTCCAGCTGGAGGTGGAGTTTTACCAGCAGCAGGTTTGGTTTCAGCTCCCTTTGCTGGAGATTTTGCTCCTTTATCTCCTGCCTTCGGATCAGCAGGTTTGGCTTGTCCAGCAGGTTGTCCCGGGGCAGGATTTTGACTAACAGCCTTAATCTTTTTAGGTTTTCCGAAATCAAGTTCTGTGGTTTCGGGTAAAATTTCAGTAACAAGACCAGCAGCAATAGTTTTCCCTCCTTCTCTTAATGCAAACCTAGACCCTTTCTGAATAGTGATAGGGAAGTTAAGTTTAGCCCGAACAGTCAAGTTATCTCCGGGTTTGGCAATTTTAACACCTTCAGGTAGGCAGATCTCAGCTGCAGTATCTGCTGTTTTGAAGTATAACTAAGTAAATTAATAGGTACCTGTGGTCTGTAGCCTGAACTGAAAGGATTGATTCTACCTCCCTCCTCAGTTTTGAGGACATAAATATTAGCTTAGATAACAGAATTGCAAGTTAGTGATCCAGGTTTTGCTATGACAAGCCCTCGGTTGATCTGTTCCCTCGTCACACCTCTAACTAGAATACCGACATTATCTCCAGCCTCTCCATAATCGAGAGTTTTGTTGAAAGTTTCGATTCCAATTGCCTGCGACTTGTAGTTTTTATTATAACCATAGAATTAGATGTCATCTCCAATTTTGATTCTACCCTGCTAAACGGTTCCACAAGCCACTGCTCCTCTTCCAGCGACTCCATAAGTGCTTTCAACAGCCATGTAGAAAGGTTTATCAACAGGTCGGCCAGATATTTCTATTTTTTCGTCCATTGCCTTGAGGAGGGCTTCGATACTCTTCTCCCCGATTTCTGGGTTGATGTCTTGGATGTATGAAATGGCTGAACCCCTGATAAATGCTGACTTGTCAGGATCGTAGTCGTGCTTCTTCAGAAGTTCTTTTAGTTCCATCTCGATGAGCTCGATCATGTCGTTTTATTTGACCAGATCCATTTTGTTTAGAAAGATAAGGATGTTACCCACTCCGATTTGACGACATAGCAACACGTGCTATTTCGTTTGAGGCATAGGACCGTCAATAGCTGACACAACGAGAATGCCGGCGTCCATCTTGGCAGCGCCAGTAATCATGTTCTTAACGTAATCGATATGGCCGGGGCAGTCGACGTGAGCATAATGGCGAGTATCACTCTCATACTAGAGGGTCGCGGTATTGATGGTGATACCTCTTGCTTTCTCCTAAGGTGCCTTGTCGATTTTGGAGTACTCAATATATTTCGCCTTGCTCTTGGCAGCTAAGTATTTGGTGATGGCGGATGTGAGCGTGGTTTTTCCGTGATCGATGTGTCCGATGGTTCCGACTGAATGAGTTGACAGTTACCGTTGACATGAGCCTTGGCTCTATCAAACTTGGCGAAGGTCTGCATAATCCTATTGGTGAGAGAGTAGGTTTTAGGCAGATAGGTGCTGAACATCACAGCAATCACAAATAAATATATAATGGCGTGGAATGTTCGCTGTTGGCAGAGATAATATAAGATACGCCCGCAAATAAATTAACCAAATAAGCAACCTAAATATCAGTAGTCATATTTATCAATCAAATCAGGTTATAGGTGTACTTATCAAAGATGATGTATCTCAATTTATAATTTGTTTTACCAATGAGCGGGAACACCATAAAATAAATCAACAAACGTATCAAGGACGATGGAGGCTTTGCTGCAGTGAATGAACTCAACCTCAGTGAACTCAAACTAAAGACCATCGCTGCTGATGTCAAGAAGGTGTTGTAAAAAGCCAAGGCCGTGGAAGTTGTTCTGCTGTCGGACAACTAACTGGATAATCTAGACAACTTGCCAGACTGGAAGCTCATCGCCATCGATCTCAGTAACAACAAGTAGTTCTTTTGAGATATAGATTAACTGATAATGCCCTCACCAAACTCACCAAATTCACCGACATTGTTCAGATACTGGCCAGCACCAATCAAATCAAAACACTTGAAGGACTCGCCCCCCTCTTTTTACTGACCAAATTGGAGGAGATCGACCTTTCAGAAAACCCTGTGACTGAAGTCGCGGGCTATCGTGAATTGCTATTCCAAAAGTTGATTATCTTTAATTTAGGATTCCGACCCTGCAGGTGCTAGATCGCCTTAATCAGGCTGGAGAAGAGGTGCCAGAGGAAGCCGAAGATGATGGCGAGGGCGATGAAGACAGCGATGAAGAAGAATTCGATGATGAAGATGAGGACTCCTACTAAGAAGAATCGGAGAGTCTTCCCAAGAAGAAGAAGTGATTATCTGTTGCACCAGTTTTAAATAAATACTTAAATTGAACCTTATGGTATTTTATATCAACCATCTCTGAGCACAGATTACATCTATTTTAGGGCTTGCCATTCATTGATTCAGATATATTTTGCTATTAATTAAGCTAATCGAACAATATCAAGGGGACTATCCCACTGTCTTTTGGATATAGGCCAGGAGGGGCGGATTTTTGGCTGCCAGTAGTGAGTAGATGGACTCGATGGAATGTTCTATCATTGCCAATTTGGTTTTGTTAAAGTTGTAGCGGTATATTATCGATTGCTGCGATCGTTCTATGCTGTTTTTAGCGAAATATAAATCGATCAGCTCAATTTATTTGTACTCGGTGTGTTGAAACAGCATGAATTTGCCAGTGCCCTCAAAGGACAGATAGAGCTCAGCTTTATTCTTGCCTTCGCCTGAGCCTGTGCAATTTTTTACCATTTCTACCAAACTTTGGGGCAGGTCTTTGAATTGAAGATTTAGTTATTTTTTTGTTTTCATGGCTTAAAAAGTGCTGCTGTTTAAGCTGAGTAGAAGTCCGTTTACGTGCTAATCATACTAAGAAATATATCGTCCTCTGATAGAAGACACACTCTGATTGAATCTAGGACTGGCTATCCTCTTGTCTCCTTACCTTTAGTAGTCTGCGCTCTCAGCCAGCGAGTAAGAATTTGGAAAGTTAGGGTTTGATTATCGGTGGTTTATTTTCCGGTTTCGCTGGTGTAGATGATGTGAACCATGAGACTGACCTTGGCCAGAGTTTGATAGCCATCGGTTTGGAAAGGATCAAGTTCTTCTAATTTTTTAAGATCGGCGTCCTCGAGGGTGAGGTTGCAGAGAGAGGAGGAGTCGTTATGATTCATCTCGATATGAATTGTATTATATAAATAAGTAAAGAAATGGTATTTGGCAAATTATTCACTAAAAAAAGAGCATTATCTTTGCATCCCATCGTTGAATGAAAGCAAGGATATTTAAATTTGATATCTACAGGCGGGCAGTCATGAACCCAATAGTATAATTCGTTAATTGGAGAATATTTGCAGGAGTGTATGATTAAATAAATCATTAACATTTGTATAACATTTTTAAATGAAAGCAATCATCTGTCTGCTGGCAGGGGTCCTGCTGGTCAGACCGCAAATCGTGGCATTTGTAGATTTTACAACAGAAGTCATTCAGACGAACTCCTATTTGTATTCCAATGCCATCGGGCTCTCCATGCGATTTGATGAAATGATTCCTCAATTCAACGACACTCTCTTTTAGGGATACTTGTTGAACTCCAATGTCTATGGAGACTGGTACTGCATTTTTGATCAGGCCATACACATGCCGATCGGCTATAAGTATAACTGCACCACCGTCAGCGCCATGACAAATGGTACGAGTACTTGCACAATCGATCTATCGACAAATTCATCGCTGATGGGAAATATCGCAAATTACTTATGGGATACGACTATGAGCTATGGAACTAGTCTAGGCTGGGATATGCAAGGAGCCAATTTTAGCAATACCCAGTATCTGCATAATTTTGTGAACTTTGTGATGGACATCTATTACCAGATTTATCAACCTTTCAACATTGAACTCGTTGATAAAGGAGACCAGTATGCAGCGATGGGTTTAAATCCTAACTACACTGGGTCTCAAATGGTTGACGATTGCACTTCCATTAGTAATGTTGTCTATGGGCTCGTTATTAATGGTCCAGGAATAACTGATGCAGCCGATGCATCATGGTATGAGTCAATTCAAGATATCGTCAATTACTGCGGATATTTTACTGCTCGGGCAATTGTCTTTCAGAATACGTCCTTGCTGACGATTGCCAATCTCTTATCAGAACAATACACGCAGCAGTATCTCTTAAATCGATTTACCGTGAATGGAAACAACTATTTCACTGCTTTTGCAATGGGCATTAATGATATGAGACTGGTTGCGGCTGATAATGGAATTGATGGGCTCACCAATAGCTTTGCCGCAGCTATTTGGGCAATAGAAATGTCAATGGAGTTTGCCATAATGGGAGGAATTCGTATGGATTTCTTTAATCCTGTAGCCAATGCTTCCTACCAGTCAGTAATCGGCCAAGCCCCCTTGTACAATCCATCGTCACTGTACTACGCTTTGCTTTTTACAATAATAGCCAATAAAAATTCACCTTTTATTGAGCGACCCACCATAACTGCAGGTTCTTCTGCAAGTATCCAAAGCTATGGATTGAATCAAGACACCTCCTACGCATTTATCCTTTTGAATAAAGATATGAACCAAAATTTAGCGGGAAAGGTACAAATTGCTTTGTCATATCCATCTGGCATAAACTGTCTGTACTTGAGTGCTGCTCATCTGAATTCAACCTCTGGAATTACTTTCGCAGGGCTGTCATTTGGAGCCAATAATTCACATTACGTGGGGGACTACAATGCAATTTCTTATTATCCCGAACCTGATGGATATTACTATGTTGATATTTAATACGCATAGGCAGTTTACTGCTATAGTATGACAGGATTTACAGCGACGGACTTTCCTACTGATCCTAATCCAAATGGCGAGCTCTTTACTTATGCTAGTTTATTCATTTCGCTGATAGCCATGATCCTTCTCTATTGATAATGATTTAATATTGTCTACCATCTATAATATTCTGTATCATCGATAAGGAACAACATCTTATGATCTAAATGCAATGAAGTGATCACTCAAATTGATATTTCGCACAACTTGTCAGTCGGCTCGCAATCTCCTCCATCAAAACAGTCTCACAACCTTCCACCACTTTCCTTACTCCTACAACGCTTGCCAGCCAACTCTTAAAATTACTCACCTCCTTTTCCAATTTTTTATTTTTGGTTATTTCCTTGTCCAACTGTATCTTTCCCTTCTGCGCTTAAAATCTCAGCACATCATTCATTTTTTCCAACTCCTTAATTCTCTAATTCTATTAATGAATGCTTTGATAGCTCAAATCGGAGCTATATCTGGCGGCAAGAACCTACCCCTCCAGCATCTGAATGGTCATCTTCTGATCTTAAAGAAGCCTATTCAATCGTTTGAATTCATCCTATTTTTGTCGCAAATTCGTTTCGCATATATTCAATGATCCTTTTATATCCGTTAGCAAATCAGAAAGCTCTTCCTGTTGGATATTCAAACGCTCGATCTCCTTCTCCTTTCGACTCATCTGTTTTTGGTACTACTACATCAGGTATCTTTCTTTCTGATCACGCACTTTTAACTCAGACTAGAGCTACTCCTTAACCGTAATCATGTAGCCCAGATTTTACTGCAGCAGACTGATGTCTCCAATGGCTTTTTATAACGATAACTCCAGGTTTTGGATCTTGAGGACTGTTGATACTTCGATTGTTTAGGGGAAGTCCTCCTCGTAGTTGACTTTGTAGACCTGCATGCGATAATATACAAATATGAACTGATTATATAATTGACACGATAGTCATATCACCCCTCTTGCCCAGTAAATAGCTTCTTGCGAAAATGGCTTTGACCTTGACTCTACCTATTTCCTTCCTCTTTTTCTTTATCCATCTCGGTTATATTGAACATTTTCAGACCAGACGCTGTAGAATTAATAATGGGCTCTTTTTGGTTATCTTCTCCACGGTAATTACCAATTTTGTCGTCCTCCAGAACCCTCGCCTTCCCATAGATATGAAAGTTTGATTTTATATCCGTGAGAGCAGGAATGTTTGAAATATTCAGCACTTCCTTTCTGAGTTTAAGGTGTCTATTTTAGCCTGTGATTACTTTGTCCAAGAGGCCAGGAAATTATTGGGAGGCAGAACGTTGAATTCATACTTGAGGAAGCTTTACATCCACTGAATATAATCGTATTGACGTCGTATCTCGAGCTGATCTGATATCAGATAACTAAGCTTACGTCTCGAGATCATTTGCAGGTCGTTTAGAGCCTACTGGAACATCGCCGTCAATTCTGTTTGAATACTTGCTGTGGTTCTAGATTATGAATGAGAAACTTGTTGATTTATTTGATTTTGTTGTCCACCACCGCCAGCAACTCCTCGAACTGATCCTTTCTCTTTTACAGGTTGGGATCCATCTCGTTTATTTTAGTCGCTATTTGACCGAAGTAGTCCGATATCTTTTCTAACTCGTGAGCTGACATCGGTCCCTACGAGTGTGTGCCATAGATTTTGCAGTCAATACACAGACTCTGATTGCATTCCTTGCAAAACAGTTAATTTTTATTCTGTCGATGGTTGATGCAAAACCCGAAGTTTAGGATGGGTTTCTCGCTCAAAGGTTTTCGTTAATGTTTACTTGATATCTTATCTTTATGGTGCTAATAATCGCATTTCTTACAGAAATAGGTCTTTTCTGTTAGACAGAAATGGGTTGCCAGAACATCTTGACAGTTTTGACACATTATTTTCTAACTTAGGTGATGGGTACTTTAAATTTTTGTTCGTGGGCAGTCGTGAAGGAGAATTGGATTATGTAGTAGGGTAAAGTCTGCATTTTATGGTTTATGCGAAATCGCTGGCGATACACCTCATGATCCTATTACGGCTATTTAAAGTATATCGAGTCGAAGCCCTCGGGGATTTTAAAATCATCACTGAGGGTCTATTCCGAGGCAACGACAGGATAGGTTCTTTTTGGGCAAATTTTGACAACCAGAAGCTCATGATCTTTATTCGGATTGATGCCTTCGATTTGGCCGATCGTAAAAATCATGCCATTCTGCCCGTTGACAGCACTGTTAAATTCAAATCCCTTCTGGCAAACCCTTTCGATTCGATTGGATCCAGTTAGGGAGTCAGGTTTGATATAGACTTAAGAAATGACATTGCCCTTGTTTTATTTTTCGAATTGATTGCTGAGATAAGGGTTGACGACTGAGTAGACTCGCTTGAGTTCGACTGATGCATTGCCCAAGTTGAGTTGCAATTTGTATTAAATGGTGTTCCACTCTGCGTTTTCAGGATAGATTTGCTGATATTTTTCAAGATAGTTGTTTTTTAGACTGAGCATTAAGTTATAATCTAACTGCTTTCGCCGAAGAGATAACTCATGAAATGCCAATCGACATATATAACAAATGGATAAAATAAGTATCATGGAATATGATAAGGATTCTGTCACTTCGAGCTGAATCCCTGGTTCTTCTTGCCTTACTAAACCTTGGCCTGCATCTTCTATTTCTCATGCAGGTAGACAGGGTTTTTATCCAGTTCGTACGCTTTTCGATAGTAGTTGAAAGCTGATTAATATTTTTGCTATTACTTTAAACAGTCTCCACACCAGGAGTAGGACAACGCTAATTTTGGATTTTTCAAGATCGCCTTTTCGAACTACTACTGCGCTTTCGCGAACTATCGCATACGGTAATAGGCAGCGCCTTTGTTATGATAGTTAATCGCATTTCCAGGCTCCAGGCTGATAGCCTTTTGATGACATTCAACAGCAAATTCATACTTTTTCAGCGAATAGAAGGCCGCCCCCAAATTGCGATGGTAGGCTGGAATGGAAGAGTTAAACTCAATGGCCCTTTGTATGAGCTCCACTTTTTTTAAATGGTCTCCCAGTTTGCCTAAAGCCTTGCCTTTGAGATGATAGAACTCTCCCTCCTCTGATATTTTCAACCCTCTATCGCAATATTCCACTAACCTTTTCCAGTCCCTAAGATGCAGCAATGCATTGGTGGCCAATAAATACTTTTCTGTGCTCTCCTTCATCTCCTCTGAAATACTAAAAATTTCATTAAACTTCTTAGCCTCCCGGAGTTTATTAATCTTCGAAGTAAGATGTTGCAAATCAGGCGTGAGCACCAATGGCCTCCCATTTTAAAACTCTTACAATTCTATTTCCATTCGAGTCGTATTATGGTCACTGATAACCTCTAATAAATTAAGTAGTTTATTAATTTTAATTCTCGTTATTACATGCTTAGTCGACTCTTGAAACAAGTTGTCTGCAGGATTTCCACCAAGGTATTTACTTATCATTATCCCCAATTCACCTTTGCATGCAGTTATAGAAGTATGAATCGGTTCAGCGTTCAAAAATAAATTACGATTTCTGAAGTTGCAGCATAGAACATCGATACTAAGACTTCGACTAACGTAATCGATGGGGAAGAAGTTGAACTCGTGCAGACGAAGGGGGCTATATCTATACTCGACCGAGTTCCAGGAGTGAAGGCAGATAATGGCTAAATGTACATTCTAAGTTTTTGTTGTACAAAGTGTTAAACGAAATCGATTCGTTCTTTTACTAAGCATGCATATCATAATGGCGTAGTAATGGTGCGATGTGGAGGATGCCAAAACATCCATCTAGTAGCTGATAATTTAGGTTGGTTCGAGGACAAACCCGTAAACGTGGAAACAATGCACCCGGGCAAAATTCACAAAATTCACGATCAAGCAGCGATAGCATCCTTCCTGCAGGCGGCATTTGCTGCAGACGCTCCCTAATCCAGCAATGAATCGAAGGCGAGCCCAGATAAATAATTGCCTCTATCAAAATGAAATGATAGTACTGTTTTTATATAATAAATTTCTATAACAATCAAATGATGTAAATACTGTCGACTCCAGCCACGGACAGACCAAAGAGAAGCTTCAGCTACAACGATCTGAAAAAGAAAAGGCTCATGCGGTCATAAAAAAGTCAACGCAGATTGGATCAAAAAGAATATTCGGAGAACACGATAAAGAAAAAGAGCCATTCCCATGTGAAATCGATCTTAGCCAGCATTCCCTCCGATGAGAAAGTTATCGAGACTTGCATCAAATAACTTAGAAATGTACTAGGGTCAATCAGGGAGAGTAGTTCGAAGAAGAGGACCATCACTGTTCGAGAAAGTATGACTGACAGACCAATGATTAAACAATCAATGGAGATATACATGGCAAGGCCCAAGCCCATGTGGGGGAAGATAGAAGAAGATGGCTAAACAAAGCAGCTCATAAAGAACCTGCTAAACAAAAAAAAGAGCCAGCGTAGACTAATAAAATTTAATGAAATCAGGGACAACCTCAAGAGATAAAAATAACGCTCTCGATCAAGGGAATCCGTTGGAATGCAGTAGCACCTAAGAATTAAACCAATTGTTTCCCCAGCCAAATCCCCAGCAAAAGAGTATGTATCGAGCAAACTCCATGAGTACCATCGAAAAGACATATTTATCCGCAACACACAACCAACCTTACTAAATTCAGACGCCATAAACGAGAAAGACCTGTAACTTGAACTCTAGTAGGTGATGAACAGTTCAGGGTAGGCGTACAAAAAGAAATGGATATAGTAGATTGACGGCAAAGAGAATCTGAAAGATAATGGTTCGTTATTAAACTTCGAAGACTTGTCAGTAATAAAACAAAATGAGGATGAATAAAAGTGGAACTAAAGTTAATTGAAAATACTGGGAGAGAGTTAAGTACAGGGAAGCTTTTTAAAACTTCTAAAGCATTAGAAATCATTCAAAGCCATTCAGAATCGAGAAGTGAGGCGGAAGAAATAGCTGGAGAGGGTTAAGCGGATCTTTCCGGCTGGCTTTTTTTGATTATCGTAATTATTGTTGTTCTATCCAAAGATTAAAGGTTTCATCCCTATCATTGTATAAGTTAATTCGCTTCTGCTTGTTAACTCAGTCTTCTGAATATAAATACTGCCTATATTTGAAATAGTGCTCAACTGCTGATTCCTGGGATGCTATTTGGAATATAATAAAAGATAACTATTATAGAATGGGCTGCACTTCTCCTCAGAATAGTTCACATCCCAACATCCCTGCCAATCATTTAAATCGCGTATTCGGTCTGCCACATAGCTGCTTCAGGTTTCAGATATCAATCATGTCCTAAACGTTAACAAAAAATATGAACATCTCTCTAGGATCAGGCAAGGGGTTTATGTAGGAGAAGGATATAAAAAAGTATATTTTTGGTCATTTAGTGCTTCGGATATGACTGCCTCACCACTCCTAAAGAACTGAATAGCAAACGCAAATAGTTTTGGGGTAAAAAATAATGAAAATTAGAAACAAGGGTCAATGGATCACCATAATGTTGGAATGCCATTCGATACGCAGTCGAAGGAAAGGACCGTATTGCATATGATAAGTAGAAAACAATGGTTTGGCCCTTCTGCAGTCAGTTCATGTTGTTATGCTGAATAACAATATCCA
>Ga0302191_10001093_pt1 | contig 17433 bp, 18 predicted proteins | sample II_Bog_E3_1_FD_198775 | JGI IMG/M metagenome (GOLD analysis project Ga0302191, IMG submission 198775) | Peat permafrost microbial communities from Stordalen Mire near Abisko, Sweden - II_Bog_E3_1 | ecosystem: Environmental > Terrestrial > Soil > Wetlands > Peat | place: Sweden: Abisko...
CTCCTGTTCGGATAAAGCCGGGAATTTTTCTGTTTCGAGCACATCAAGGCCCGCCCCTAAAATTTTGCCTTGTTTTATAGCGTTCAAAACTGCCCTCGTGTCAACGATTTTACCTCTGGAAGTGTTTATTAAAAATATAGGCTTTTTAAAATGAAACAAATATTCTTCATTAACCAACCCGTTGGTTTCGGCGGTTAGTGGAACATGCAGGCTTAAAACGTCGCTGTATTTAACAATTTCTTCCATACTTACCTCGCTGACATACGGATCGCTGAAACCGGTTTTATATTTATCATAAGCGATGACATTTACGTCAAAGCCGGATAGCTTTCGCGCGAAACTGTGGCCCATAAAACCGTATCCTATAATCCCTACTGTTTTACCCTTTAACTCATATCCGCGGTTGGCCTCCCTTTTCCAGCTTCCTGAACGGATCTGGGCATCGGCGATAAAAAAATTATTCATTAATGCCAGCAATAAGCCAACGGCATGTTCGCCAACAGCATCCATGTTTCCTTCCGGGGCATTTATTAAGGTAATACCCTTCTTTTCGGCATATTCCACATCTATGCCGTCCATCCCCGCCCCTGCCCTACAAACAAAGCGAAGGTTTACAGCGGCATCAATAAATTCTTTGTTTAATTTAAATTTCGACCGCATCACCAGGCCGCTATAATTACCTATAATTTGCAGCGCCTGCTCAGCCTTTATCAATGGTTCATAGTCGCAACGGAAGCCCATGCTTTCCGCCCGTTCCATAAAAACAGGGTGTATATCGTCAACAATAAGAATATTATTTTTCAAACTTTATATTTAAATAAAGCTGTAAAGGTATCAGAAAATGAAACAATTGAAAATCGATCAGCCCTAAGTCAAAAGTCTTGAGTCAAAAGTCAGAAAATGATAAATTTTGACTTAGAACTTACAACTAAAGACTATTTACTTATAACTAAGCTGCATTCGAAATATACTTCACCAAACATCTTTTTGCAACCGGCAACAAGGTTTGTTCCAGCGGGAAACTGATGTCACTTTGCACATAATAAACCGCCGGGTTTGGTAAATGCTTATGCCTGCGGATGAGGCTCAGTTTTAATGATTCCGGCGTATTGGCAATGCTTTGTTCGTATGTTTCTACAAAATTAATGTTTATCCCCCTGTATTTATCGTCTTTGTTTTCGAATATGGATATCTGGTATTCATAAATCCGGTTTGTTTTATCTGTACCATTGCGAAGGGAGAAATAACCTTGGTAGGGCATTAATGGCACTATGCCAATAGGATCGATATTCAGGCGGCTTTCAACAAAATCGTAAATCTCTTTACCTGTTTGTATAGCGGGATCCATTTTCTGGAGGGCATAGGTAATAATCATTTCAATCTCCCGCATGGAGTTGTCGTCATCTACTATTTTTTCATAGGTAAGTTTTACCGCTTCAATATCTGCTTTTGATAAACGTTGCGGAAATGATTGCTGCAGCATTGATTTATTTTTTTTAAAATATAAAATATTGTTAAAATGAAAAATCAGGTCAGTAAGGTTGGGGTACAGCCGGCTTTTATCGAAATGGCGGTTAATTTCCTGTAAATAGTCCAACAAAATGTACTTTTTATACTCAAAGTCAAGGGATCCTTCTATAAACCAGTTAATACTTAATTCTTTCATTTTTTAGATCGTCTTTTAAGTAGCTTAAATTAAACAAAAAAGATCAATTTTGCAATATGCCATTAGGAACACTTTTTTTAATACCAGTACCGCTCGCTGATGAAGCAGCGGCTAAATCATTTACGCCCTACCTTAGCGATACAATAAATAAAATAAACGAATACATTGTAGAGAATGAAAAAACCGCTCGGAGGTTTTTAAAAGAGGCAGGTCTCAAAACGCCGCAAAGCGAACTGATAATACATGATTATAGTAAATATAACCGTGATAACGGCACCGCCGATTTTTTTAAAGGGTTGCAGGCCGGCAATGATGTTGGCCTGATGAGTGAAGCCGGGTGCCCGGGCATTGCTGACCCCGGGGCTGGTATTGTTGAGAAAGCCCACCGCATGGGCATAAAGGTGGTGCCGCTCGTTGGGCCAAGTTCGATTTTATTAGCATTGATGGCTTCGGGGTTTAACGGTCAAAGTTTCACCTTTCACGGTTATTTGCCCATTGACAAGGTTGAGCGGAGCAAACGCATCAGAGAACTGGAAAACCTATCTGACCGCAATGACCAGACCCAGATATTTATTGAGACACCGTTTCGTAACAACCCCATGCTGGAAGAAATATTAAAGACAGCACACCCAAAAACCCGGCTTTGTATTGCCTGTGACCTTACTTCTTCATCAGAGTTTATTCAAACTAAAACAATTGCCGAGTGGCAAAAAAAAGTTCCGGAGCTCCATAAACGGCCCGCTATTTTTTTAATTTACCATAGATAGAATGATTATTGACGGTATCCATACACCGGTTTTGATTGTCGGCGCCGGACCTTCCGGACTGATGATGGCAGCCCAATTGTTAAGGTATGGCGTGCAGCCAATAATCATCGATAGCAAACAGGGGCCGACCAATTTTTCAAAAGCACTGGGTGTGCAAGCCCGCTCATTGGAAATATACCGGCAAATGGGGTTAGTTGATCGTGCAATTGATGGCGGTAAAAAAGCAAAAGGTTTATTATTTAATCAGGATGGAAAGGAAGCTGCGGCCGTAGGGTTAGAAAATGTTGGCGAGGGCCTTACCCCTTTTCCATTTGTGCTTTTATACCAGCAAAATAAAAATGAAAGGCTTTTACTTGATTTTTTAACGCAAAACTGTTGTCCTGTTTATTGGGGAACAACTTTAGTCTCACTAAAACAAAATGTATCGGGAGTGGAATTGCATTTACAGGAGGGCGATCAGGTCAGGAATATCACCTGTGACTGGCTGATTGGCGCAGATGGCGCCCACAGCATAGTTCGCAAACAACTGCAAATACCCTTTAGCGGTGACACGTATGCGCATAATTTTTACCTTGCAGATGTTGAACTGGATAATCCGGAATTAAGCGAAAGCCAGGTGCAACTATTTTTGGCAAAGAAAGGCTTCGCCGGGTTTTTCCCTGTACCGGAGAAAAAATGCTATCGCATTACCGGCAGCCTGCCCGACGAATGCGACAAAAAAGAGGGTATAAAACTGGAAGATGTTTTGTCTCATTTAAACGGTATTACTACCTACCCGATAAATATTGTGCGGAACAATTGGTTTACGGTTTACAGGCTTCATCATCGTATGGCCGATAAATTCAGGGACGGGCGTTGTTTTTTAATTGGCGATGCCGCGCATATTCACTCACCGGTCGGGGCGCAGGGCATGAATACAGGCTTGCAGGATGCTTATAACCTTGCCTGGAAACTGGCAGGAGTAGTAAACAATCAACTAAAAGAACCCATTTTAGATAGTTATGCCCAGGAACGCATACCGGTTGCCCGGGATGTGCTTAACACTACCGACCGTATTTTTACAATGGCAACATCGCGTAATCTACTTGCCCGACTGTTTAAAAAATGGGTATTACCCCGGTTATTGAAAATAACAGGAAGCAAAAAAAACTTCAGAAGAGCTTTTTTTAAGCGCATATCACAAACAGACATAAATTACAGGCACAGTTCCCAAAGCCTCCACCTTAGCCATGCCTCAAAAATAAAAGCAGGCGACAGGTTACCTTATCTAAGACTTTACGATGAAAAAAAGGAGGAGGAAACCGATTTGCATGCCTGGTGCGGTAAGCCGGGATTCACCCTAATCATTTTTGGGAAATTTGACGAAATGTTCCTGTTTAATATAGCCAGATGGATAACCATGAGATATCCTAAGCTGTTAAACTTCTATTATCTACCGCCAACAGGCAAAAACCTCGACGTTTTTAATGAATTTGAAGTAAACCCGCACCTGCAGAAAGCAATTATTGTAAGGCCCGATATGCATATCGGGTTTATAAATGATACGGTTGATATGCGGTTAATGGATAATTATTTGAGGAATGTTGTCGGGATCGCAGATTTTAACTGATTTTTTTGATTCCGCAGATTTTTTTCTACGCACTATTCACTTCTCACCAACTCACCCATGTATCGTTTCCGCCTTACCGTAATTCTGAATCACCTGCGCCTCAAAGTCTAAAAATTGTTTCCAGCGTTTATCCACGTCGATACCATCCGCATATTTTTTTGCAAGGTGGATAAACATCGAATAATGAGTAGCCTCGCTGATCATTAATTCGTAATAGAAAGCGGCCAGTTGCGCGTCATTAATATTTTCATTTAGAACTTTGAAGCGCTCGCAGCTGCGTGCTTCAATCATGGCCGAAAAAAGCAAGCGGTCAACGAGTTGTTCGGTGCGGCTGCCACCTGTTATGATAAATTTACGCAACTCATTTACATAATTATCTTTTCGCTCACGGCCTAATATAAAGCCGCGTTCTAAAATTATATCGTGTACGCGCTTAAAGTGGTCCATTTCTTCCTGCACAAGCAGAGCCATTTCCTGCACCAGGTCAGATAAATTGGGGTTTTGAACAATCAGCGTGATTGCGTTGCTGGCTGCTTTCTGCTCGCAAAAGGCATGATCGGTTAAAATTTCTTCAATATTGCTTTCCACTACATTCTTTACCCAAAGCGGATCAGTAGGCAGTCGTAGTTTAAGGATTGTTTTTTCGGTCACGAAAGCAAAGGTAACGGTTTATTCCTCATCTTTAAAGGCAGGGTTATTGGAAATGAGGCGAGAATGGTGGTGGATGGTTAGAATTACGATTTGTTTATTATCGACAATATCAAAAATTATCCTGTAATTCTTAAAAATTAATTCCCTGGTAAACTCATCGTCATATTTTTCGAATCTTTTGTGTAGAAAAGGATTTGTTTTCAGTTTTTTATCGCATCTTTTATAGACCTTACTTCTTTACGGGCATAATGAAGCAAGTCTCTACGGATATAGTCATAAATTTCTTTTAAGTCCCTACGGGCAATTTTGGAAATTACTATTACTAATCCCACTGTTCAATCTCTTGATCTAATTCTTCTTCAGTCAAAAACTCCCCTGCCTGTACCTGTTTTCGCGCAATTTCAATTTTCTGCAATAATATAATCTCCTCTACTATGTCATCAACGGAAAATGTTTCAGGCATATGATCAACGAGTTCCTTTACTTTATCTTTAGTAAGCATAATTGATATTATTTAATTAAAGTAAATATACAAATATAAAATCCATCCTGATCAACCTAATTAGCTACCTATACAAATGCTTACTATCAATAAACTCCAAAACAACATCCGGAACAAAATATTGAACGTTTTTTTTCTTTGCTATAGACTCCCGTATAAACGTTGCCGATAGTTCCATAAGTGGTGTCATGGTTATGGTTACTGATGGGTGAGTTGCCAGATCGGTATTCTCATATCCCGGCCTTGGGTATACAAAAATCTTATAATCGCGCAATATTAATTTATAGTTCTTCCATTTGGGCAGCGATACCAGGTTATCCGAACCCATAATGAGTGAGAATTCATGTTGTGGATATTTTTCTTTCAAATGGGTAAGTGTGTCAATGGTGTACGATGGCTGCGGCAGCTTTAGTTCAACATCGCTTACAGAAAGCTTAGTTGAATTATCTGTGGCAAGTTTAGCCATCTCGAGCCTGTCGTACATATTGATCATATCCCCATATTTTTTTAACGGATTTTGAGGAGAAACCACCAGCCAAACTTTATCAAGCGTGGTGTAATTGGCCATATAATTAGCTATAATAAGATGGCCGATATGTATTGGGTTAAATGAACCGAATAGTAAACCTATCTTCATCAGTTTGCAGTTTTAAGTTGGGATCATCAGTTTGCAGTTTGTAGTTCGCAGTTTGCAACACGAATAATTAAAATTTTAAATGGTCATCCGGCTCCAAACTTACCGGGATTACTGATCATGTATTGGACAATTATTCTTCCTATCTCATCTGATAGGGCGAATAATTCTCTATAAACTTCAATGGAAATATCATTACATTCTTTTGAAAATTCCAGCCAACCTTGGGTTTCACTGTTTTCCATATCAACATCTGTTAGTTTGCTAACAAAATGGTTTGGAAAAGTCCGTTTACGGTAAGCTTCTATTGTGCAAATATTTGCAGAACGGGATGACCGTCGGATCTGATCTGTTAACGAGTATGTTTCTTCTTTAGGGAATTGCTTCGTAACAACGTATATTTCCATTGCAAGTTTAAAGCTTTTTTTGTACAGCAATAAATCCTTATAAGTACCCATTTCAAACTTGCAAACTGCAAACAGAAAACTGCAAACTAACTACCGGAAATGAAATTCCTAACCAACTCTTCAGCCTCTTTGCATGCCGTTTCAAGATCGTAATTTTTTAGGATAATATCAAATTGGGGGGCGTAATTCAATTCTTTTTCTGCTTTTTTGAAGCGTTCGTTCAATTTTTCAATATTTTCAGTTGCCCTAAACGTTAAACGTTCAATAAGTACCGCTAATGAAGGGGGTTGTACAAATATAGCTAATGCATCTTCGCCATATTTCCTTTTGAGGTGCAAGCCCCCTTCCACATCAATATCGAATATCACCGTTTTACCTTTTTGCCATATACGGTCAATTTCCGTCCGCAATGTGCCGTAAAAAGTTCCTGTATATACCTCTTCAAATTCAACGAATTGCTTTTTTGCAATACGGTGTAAAAATTCCTCTTTACTAATAAAATAATAATCTTTGCCAGTCTGTTCATCACCACGGGATTGCCGAGTGGTGGCAGAAATGGAAAATTCCAGTTCGGGAATTTTGCTCAATAAATGCCGTACAATGGTTGTTTTACCAGCCCCGGAGGGTGCAGAAAATATAACGAGTTTACCGTTTGGGTTCATTTTAGTTGTAGTGGTTGTAAGGGTTATAAAGGTTGTACCTGGTTGCGGCTATAACAATTTTAACCACTACAACATCTGCAACCCTTCCAACTATAGCCTATAGTACATTCAATAGTTGTTCTTTAATTTTTTCAAGTTCTTCTTTCATGCCAACTACCAGCTTTTGGATATTGGCATCGTTAGCTTTTGAACCCAGCGTATTTACTTCGCGGCCTATTTCCTGCGAAATAAATCCGAGTTTTTTTCCGTTGGCGTCATCATTTTTTAGTGTTTCGATGAAATAATCGCAATGGGCCTTTAATCGGATTTTTTCTTCGGTAATATCCAGTTTATCTATATAATAAATGAGTTCCTGTTCAAACCGGTTTTGATCAATTGCTTCGCGGTTTACTGCATCCGTCAAAAATTGATTCAGACGTTCCCTTATCACAGGTATACGTTTAGGCTCTTCCAGCTCTACAAGCCGCAGGTTTTCTAAGATTATTCCGATTCGGAATTTTACGTCCTGTTCCAAAATTTTCCCTTCATCACCTCTGAATTGCTGAAAAGAGGCCAAAGCCTGTTTAAACGTTTTTTCAACAATTTTCCATTCATCTTCTGAAACGTCTTCTTCCTCAAATTTCACCACTTCCGGCAATCCAAGTGCAAGTTGCAATAAATTATTTGATGGTTCACCCAGGTCAGCACTAACTTCTTTTAATTGTTCAAAATAATGTTTCAGGAGTTCTTTATCAATTCCGGCCGCACTCACCGTTGTATTTGCTTTTTCAACATTTATGGACAGGTTTACTTTTCCGCGTTCTATTTGTTTGCTGCAATCGTTGCGCAATTGAAATTCTTTCTCGGCAAAGGTTTTTGGCAAACGCAGGGACAGCTCAAGAAACTTACTGTTAAGCGACTTTATTTCGACGGTATATTTTGTGCTGCCCCAATCAAAACTGGCAAGTCCGTATCCTGTCATGGATTTTATCATGCGCAAAGATAGTTTTTTAGTCCGAAAGTCGGGAAGTCCGAAAGTCCGAAAGAAAAAGTCTGCGCATTACCCATATTTTTAAGTTCTTACTTCCGGACTTTCCGAATGCCAAACTAATCTTAACACTTTTTTACATTTACACTTAAATACTATATTTAACTTTGCTGCTCAATAAGTTGAAATGCGCTTTCGCTTTTTTATATTATTTATTTTATGCTTTTGCTTTGGAATAAAAGTATCGGCACAACAAATATTTACGGTAAAGGGTGTTATTTCTAAAAAACAAAGCGCCGAAAGGGTACCGCAGGTTTTAATTACAAATTTAAGAAGCAAAGACATTATGATGAGTGATGAACTTGGCTACTTTTCTATTAATGCGGCAATTGGCGATACGCTTTTATTTAACAAGAAGGACTTTACCGAACAAAAAATGGCTGTGACGGGTAAAGGAGATGTCGCTGCTTACCTGCAGCCTGTAGTTGTTATGGCCGAAGTTGTGATAAGAGAGCAAAGTAAAAAGAAGGAACTCAGCGAAGCAATGAGCAATTACAAAAGCCTTGGAACTTATTATAACGGGAAGCCGCCACTATTATCTTTTTTAATATCACCCATTACAGGTTTATACGAATTATTTGGCAAAACACCCCAGGAAGCCAAGCGGTTTGCTGTCTACTCTAAAGAGGAACTCGAACAGGAAGAGGTTCGTCGGAGATATAACTTAAGTCTGGTAAAACAGGTGACCAACGCCCCCGATAGTACCGCAAAACAATTCATGCTTTATTATACCCCGTCTTTTGAAGACCTGAAAGAATGGAATGATTACGAGCTGATAAAACGGATCAAAAAATCATATGATTACTACGAAAAGAATAAAGACAGGCTGCATTTAGAAAGCATTAACGCGCCAATTCTCACGCATCCCGACGTGCAGAAACCCTGAAAAAAAGAGATGGGAGATCAGAGATCGGAGTTAAGAACTCCGCGTTAGGAAAATAGGAAAGGCCATGTCACTTCCGAAATCCAACTTCCGAAATCCGAAATGAACTATATTCCCAGCGCTTCGCAGGCTTTTTCTGCAGCGAGTTTTTCAGCGTTTTTTTTGCTGAATTCTTTACCCTGCCCCATAACTTCACCATCTACAGTAGCTTGCACGGTAAAAAGTTTTGAATTCTCGCCATCCAGGTTGCCTGTCAAATCAAAAGCTATGTCTTTGCCATGGCGCTGGCACCATTCTATTAACTTACTTTTAAAATTGGTTTCGGTTTGCTCGAGCTTGTGAATATCAATATGCGACTTTATAATATGGTTTACCAGGAAGCCCCTTGTAAAATCATATCCCTTATCAAGGTAAATAGCACCGATCAGGGCCTCGAATGCGTCGCCAAGCAATGATCCCTGCCTTGAGGAATTAAGGACACGGTTATCAAATTCAATTAATTTATCGAAACCAAGCTTGCGCGCCAGCTGGTTTAAATTTAAACGGCTCACAATTTTTGAGCGCAATTCTGTTAAAAAGCCCTCATCTTCATATGGGTATAATTTAAAAAGAACTTCGGCCACCACGCTGCCCAAAACGGCATCGCCCAAAAATTCAAGACGTTCATTACTGTTTTTTACCCCTTTTTTAACATTTTGGGCCACAGATTTATGGCGGAATGCCATACGGTATAAAGACAAATTGCCCGGTACAAAACCGAGCAAATTCTTTAAAACCTTAACGTATTTTCTTTCAGGAGATATGTAAAGCTTGTAAAAACGACTTATAGGCATTAAATTTTAATTATTCTTCGTATTTCTTAAAAATCACAGAAGCGTTGTGTCCGCCAAAGCCAAAGCCATTACTTTGTGCAACCCTTACTATGCGCTTTTGGGCCTTATTAAATGTAAAATTGATTTTAGGATCAAAAGCGGGATCATCTATAAAATGATTTATCGTTGGCGGTACTATATCATTTTTTAATGCTAAAATTGCAGCTATTGCTTCAACTGCACCCGCAGCACCTAACAGGTGGCCTGTCATTGATTTGGTTGAACTGATATTTATACGGTATATATTATCTCCAAAAGCTTCCTGTATTGCCTTAACTTCCTGCGGATCGCCAATGGGAGTAGATGTTCCGTGTACATTAACATAGTCAATATCAGCCGGGGTCATGCCTGCATCGTCAAGGGCTGCTTTCATTACGAGGGCTGCCCCAAGTCCTTCAGGATGAGGAGCGGTCATGTGGTAGGCGTCGGCACTCATGCCGCCTCCAACCATTTCAGCATAAATTTTTGCGCCCCTTGCAATTGCATGTCCTAATTCTTCCAAAATAATTGTTCCAGCCCCTTCTCCGGCAACAAAACCATCCCGGTCAAGGTCAAACGGCCGGGAAGCTGTCGCAGGGTCTTCATTTCGGGTTGACAACGCGTGCATGGCGTTAAATCCGCCTATGCCGGCTTCATTAATTATTGCTTCACTGCCGCCGCTTATAAACATATTCGCCTTACCTAAACGGATATAGTTAAATGCATCAATAAGCGCGTTGTTTGATGAAGCACAGGCAGCCACTGTCGAAAAATTGGGGCCGCGTAATCCATATTTGATAGAAATATGGCCAGGGGCGATATCCGCTATCATTTTAGGGATAAAGAAGGGATTAAAACGAGGCGTACCATCACCTTTGGCGAAATTAGAAACCTCATCTAAAAATGTTTTCAGTCCTCCGATTCCTGATCCCCAGATCACACCAATCCGGCTGGTATCAAGTTTATCAAAATTTAATCCGGCGTCTTTTACCGCTTCTTCCGTCGAATACAACGCGTATTGAACAAAAGGATCCAGTTTCCGCGCATCTTTTCTGCCCAAAAAAGCGTCTGCATCAAAGTTTTTTACTTCACATGCAAATTTAGTTTTGAATTTTTCCGTATCAAAACTCTTAATAAAGGCAGCGCCACTCACTCCATTGATCAAAGCGTCCCAATATTCAGGAACACTGTTACCAATTGGAGTAAGTGCTCCAAGCCCGCTTACTACAACTCTCTTAAACTCCATTTAATAATGTTAGGGAGTTTATTTAACGTTTTTTTCCAGATAAGCAACAGCCTGACCTACAGTGCCAATGGTTTCGGCCTGGTCATCAGGTATTGCTACGTTAAATTCTTTTTCAAACTCCATGATTAATTCTACGGTGTCCAACGAGTCAGCACCAAGATCATTGGTGAAGCTAGCTTCGGGTGTTACTTCACTTTCGTCAACACCTAATTTTTCAACGATAATAGCTTTTACTCTTGAAGCGATATCAGACATAGTTTTATAGTTTAATGATTAATAAAAATTTTGTGCAAAGAAAAATAAATTCCGTCAAATATCAAATCTAAAAACTTTTGTATTATCTACAACAATATTTTATTGCAAGCTTTTCGATTTGTATTTTTACCGGCGCAAAAGTAATGATTTTGAACAGGAAATTTTTAAAGTTTGAGATCGATCTTGATTTTGTTTTGATCGCAGTTACAACTTCTCTAAAAGATTACCGTATTTGTTATCTTATCAACAAGTCTTTAAATTTTAATTTTATAAAAATTCCTGATTTAACCGTTGATATCCATCATGACGGAAACCCTTTGTTGTTCTCTTTATACAACTATTATTGGGAAACAAGCAAAACAGATGTATATTTTATTGCAAATAAAGGCACTGAAGGTTATTTAATCCCCGAAATGCGTAATGCAGATTACTTTTTGCTAATAAAAAACTATTTTGCTGAGAATGATACAGATGGGCTCGTCTCGGCACTAAATAAAATACCTGATATTATGGCTGCTGTAAAGATTGATCCGAAAAAAATAAAATCACGGGAAAATCTATTATTTTAGCGCAAAATTTAAAGTGTCATTTTTACACCACTTTTGCTGTTAAATTTACGCCAGTATTAACCCTATAAATATGAAATTATACTACAACCGAACAAAGATTGTTGCAACAATGGGCCCCGCTTCGGCGAAAAAAGATATTTTATTAGCCATGATAAAGGCTGGAGTAAATATTTGCCGTCTCAATTTTTCTCATGGAAAAGTACAGGACCATAAAGCCGTAATCGATATCATCCGGGAAATAAATGAACAATATAAAACAAATGTTGGGATACTGGCTGATCTCCAGGGACCGAAAATCCGGATTGGTTTGGTGAAAGACGGTGGCATACACCTTATTAACGGCACACGTATCAGCATTACTACGCACGAATGTATCGGCGACGATAACCGTATATATATCACTTATGATACTTTTCCACAAGACGTAAGGCCCGACGAAATTATTTTGCTCGATGACGGAAAGATTCAGATGAAGGTAATTGAAACCAATAAAAAAGATTCGGTGGTATGTGAGGTAATACATGGCGGCATTTTAACTTCGCGTAAAGGTGTAAACCTGCCAAACACCAAGGTATCAATACCAAGCTTAACCCCTGAGGATATTGAAAACCTTCATTATGCGCTGGAGTGGGATGTAGATTGGATAGGTCTCTCATTCGTACGTACCGGCCAGGACATTTTAGATCTGAAACATATTATAAACGCGAGCGGCAAATCGGCGAAGGTTATTGCAAAAGTCGAAAAACCCGAAGCTATAGATAATATCGACGAAATTATTGCAGCTACAGATGGCGTTATGGTTGCGCGTGGCGACCTCGGCGTAGAAATGCCTTTGGAAGAAGTTCCGCTATTACAAAAAATGATAGCCCGGAAATGCCGTGAGGCTTCAAAGCCTGTGATTGTGGCTACACAAATGCTTGAATCAATGATCACGACCCCAAGGCCAACGCGTGCCGAGGTAAATGACGTGGCAAATTCAGTGCTCGACGGCGCCGATGCGGTAATGCTTAGCGGCGAAACATCTGTCGGTGAGTTTCCTGTAATTGTTATTGAAACGATGGCAAAGATTGTGCGGAATGTAGAAGAACTGGGCTATCCCTACAATACTAATAAAGCGACAAACACCGACGTCAATTCGCCGGAATATTTAATAGATGCAGTGTGTGGATCAGCAGTTTATTTAGCCGAACATACCAACGCCGAAGCAGTTGTTTGTATGACCAGGACAGGCTACACTGCTTTCCAGATAGCAAGCTACAGGCCAAAAGCCAGGACTTATATTTTTACGGCGAATAAACATTTGCTGAATGCCATGAGCCTTGTTTGGGGCGTACGGACTTTTTATTACGACCAACTGGAAAGTACGGATAGGACCATTCATGACGTAAATAACATATTAAAGGCTGAAAATCTTTTGCAGAACGGAGATGTGGTTATAAATACAGCGTCAGCCCCGATTGATAAAGAAGGAAAAACAAATATGTTAAAAGTGTCTGTGATTGATTAGACGCTACTTATTAAAAAATTTATTTTAAAATCAGTACGGGCCGGTCGGCGTTTAAAGCGAGTGCTTTTGTTATACTTCTGTGCGTAAGATTGGAAAAGAAACTGTATTTACCCGGGAGTGCCGTGATCATTTGCGCATGGTTCCTTGCGGCGAAGTTTACTATACCGTGAACGATATCCTTGTCCTCCGAATAGTAAACTTCGTATTTATAACCATCCAACAATCCGGCAAGGCTTGCAGCCAAATGCTCGTCGCTCCCTTTGGGTTTCGGGCCAACGTTTAAAATCATCAAATCAGGATGCAGGAACCTGGTTGGGTCGCGAAAACCTTGTAATGCGTTGAGCCTTGAAATTGCAGACAGATCACAGGGAACTACGGTCCTTTCTATTTTTTTATATTTAACCGTGGATGGTACAATGAGCACAGGTACTGTGCTGGTTTTGGCAATAGCGATAAGCTGTTCAGCAATATAACTGTCATCCAAACTGGTATCATTGCCAATCATCAGCACGTAGGGCTGTTCGTTTGCAATTATTTGATGAATGGCACGGATAAGCGGCAGTTCGCTTATTGCAGTTTTTATTTTTATTGAAGGATTACATTTTTTAACCAGTTCCTGGCCCAGCGACTTTAAATCATCTACTACTTTTTGCCTTTCCTCATCAATATCTTCCGCGTTTAATTGCACAAAATCTGCCGATGGCAGCAATTGCGCGTACACTGATACATAATAGCTTTTTAATAGTATAATGCGGTCTACATGCGTGTCGCAGCTAAAATCAGCGGCGTATTTAATAACATTTTCGGTAGCTTCCGAAGAGTCGACAGGAATCAGCAGCGTTTTCATCTTAATTTATGTTTAACAGAAAACAATAATCCAATTCTATTTGTGTTAAATTGTTTTTTATAAAAATACCGTTTTTAATACTCATACCCAATCAAAAATCTTCATCAATACAACGGCAAAGAAAATAGTTAACCAAAGTATCAAAGTTACACCCGCCTCCCGGTCAATTGTCAAACTGATTTTTTTAATGTCCTTTTCTACGCTCATTTTTATTGTTCCTGGTGTCCTGCATTTTTATAAGTAGCAAAACTGTTCCTTTCCACACCGTCAATTTGCGACAAATGCAAGCTCCATATTCTTGTAATGCGGCTTTTGCAGCTGTTGTTTCATCCCCTTGAAAATTTGCACTGGCCCTTCAGTAGCAAATGTATTGACCAGCCAGGAAGGAAGCGCGCCCCCCGGGTCAACGTGTATCGTGTATTCGACGCTTACCTGGTCGGCACCCAATGGCGTAATAATCCATTTGCCTTTTGAATCCCTGACTCTTACTATACCCTTTTTCACTGGAACAATTCCATTTACAGATGGGCCATCAATAGTCACCACTTTTGTATCGGGGTTTTGTGTTACTGTTAAATGCGCTACAAAATCCCGGTTCGCGGCAGGCCAGGGCAGGTTTACTTCCGAATAGTAGTAAAGCTCAGAAGGCGACACCTGTTTAATCAGCTTGCAGGATTTTACGTGGTACATCCAATCTGCCGAAGCGTTAACATCCATCAGCAAGGCTACCATTTCCCCGGGCGTAGCATTAAAGTCGCATTCTACTTTAATCGCCTTAAATTTTGAGTCAGGTACCGCGCTCGTATATATCTTTATACCGTCTTTTTCTGATTTCAGTATCCAATCGTCCTGCGCAAATGCAGGGACCAGTTTCAACACCAGGATAATCGCTGTTATTAATATTTTGTTCATTTTTTTGAATGAATTAATGTTATCGTCCTTAATTAAGAAATTTCAACCTTTCTTTACAACCTTGCTTTCTGTTCATCGCGACCTAGACTCGTTGGTTGGGTTGAAATACAACGCAAAGTAACATTACAAAACAACCTTGCGTTTCATCCGAATGTCACATTATTCAATCGATTGATTAATAGCGATTTATTTTCTGACCAAAAAGGTAATTTAGTCAGCATATTGTCATAGAATTGATTATGTGAGTTTTAGTAAGGATATTGGGTGTTAAAGAGCCTGCGATTCAGACATAATTTGTGACAGTAGCATGAAGCAAAACGTTGTATACAAACAACACCTAATGAATTTGTAATGACTTATGATACTATCCAAATGTTTCTTAAAGTCTGGGCTTATTGCTGTTTATCATTCAGCACCAACCCATTTTCTGATACCCATTTATCATATTCAATTGTGGTAGCTACGCCCTGCGCATAAGGCCTGCTCCGCAATTTTTCAACCAGGTGCAATGCGCCGTCAATTCCGGCAGAAATACCAGCCGTTGTAATCACATTTCCGTTGTCGACAAAACGGGTATTGGCCAAAACTTTAGTTTTTGGGAATGTTTTAGCGAGATTATCGATTTGTGTGTGATAAGTAGTGGCTGTGAGATTATCTAATATTCAATCTGAGGTTTTTTCGACTGGATCCATGATACTACAGTTGAATCGATAGTTCCCGGTCCGGTATCGCCACCAAAAACAACCAGCACGTCAAACGGTGGTACGTCCTTTAAAGTATAGTCAGGAGTTACAAATAAAACACCGTCCGACTTAATTACATCATACGTTTTTGAAACGGTAAAAGTATTGAACCCTGCGGCATTAAACACTTCGAGGGGCCCTGCAAAATCTAAGGCTTCCACATTATTCTGCAGATAAAAACAAACCGTTAAAGGCTTTAAGCTCAATTGTTTTTTAAAATCGGCCAGTGACATTTTTACCAGGGCCATGCCGCAATGCGGACAAGTGCCCGGTTTATCAAACTGCATCTGGTCACAACTCCCACCGCCGCAAGGCGGACAAACGTAAACTATCGAATCAGTTGGGGCAATTGTCTGCGAAAAAGATAAATGATTGCCAATTAATGATAGGAACAAGAGAAAGTAAATTTTTCTCATGGCCGTTAGGTTTTGACGGTTAGAACCTATTATTGGAATAGTGTTACAACTAATCAAAAATAACCGTTGAAAATTTTCAATAGTTTCCTTTGCCAGCTCCTGGCTATGATCTATGAACCATCGGTTATAGGCTTATTTCAATTTCCCCAACGCCCTCTTTATCCTCGGTATCATTTCAACAATATCCTGTAAAGTGCTTGCGCCGACGGATGCCCTGAACCAGTTTACATCGCCGTCGGTACCGAACGCGGAGAAGGGCACAAAAGCTACCTTTGCTTCTTTAATGAGGTAAAAATTTATATCGGCAGAGTTTTTGAGCAGGTCGCCATCTGGAGTGGTTTTGCCAGTATAATCAACTTTTATAGTGAGGTAAATGGCGCCCATAGGTTCAATAGCGTCCACCTTAAAACCTTCGGCCTTTAATTGCTGAAACCCTTCGTAAAGGGTATTTAAACTGTTTTGGAGATTTGTTTTTAATTTATCGAGGTAGCTGTTTACTTCTGTATCCTTTTTGAGGAACTTCGCCATAGCCACCTGCTCTGCTTTCGGCGCCCAGGCGCCCATGTGCCCAACTATAGATTTCATATGGTTTACTACATGGGCAGGGCCAAAGCCCCAGCCTACGCGCACACCAGTTGAAGCAAAACATTTTGATGCGCCGTCAACAAATATAACCACATCTTTTAACTCAGGGCGTAAGCTAACCGGGTTATAATGCTGGTGACCGCCAAATGTTAATTGAGCGTATATCTGGTCGTACATTATGTAGAGTGGTTTTTCACCTGCTTTCCTGCTTTTATTTTCAGCGATAACCAAATCACAAATTTCTTCCAGGTCTTTTTTGCTGAACATAGTGCCGGTTGGGTTCAACGGCGAACATAAGGCCAGCAAGGCAGCGCCTTTAAGATGTGGTTTAATCTCATCAGCCGTAGGCATAAAATTATGTCCGGCCCTGGTTTGAATAATTACCGCTTCGGCTTTCGTAAGGTCGCAGTAGTGGTTGTTGTTCCATGAAGGCACAGGGAAAACCACCTTATCGCCCGGGTCAACCACCGCCATAAAAATGGAATATATTAATGGCCTGGAGCCACCGGTTATCAGTATTTGGTTTGGCGCGTAATCAAGATTATAGCGGCTTTTCAAAAAGGCCGAGACACTGTCCCGCAAATTCAGCATGCCGTCTGCAGGCGGGTAATTAGTTTGGTTATCCGCGTAAGCTTCAACAATTCCTTGTTTTAACCCATCCGGAATGGGATAAATACCTGAATCAAAATCGCCG
>Ga0302191_10001097_pt1 | contig 17404 bp, 19 predicted proteins | sample II_Bog_E3_1_FD_198775 | JGI IMG/M metagenome (GOLD analysis project Ga0302191, IMG submission 198775) | Peat permafrost microbial communities from Stordalen Mire near Abisko, Sweden - II_Bog_E3_1 | ecosystem: Environmental > Terrestrial > Soil > Wetlands > Peat | place: Sweden: Abisko...
GTCAAGTTACTCTACTTCTGGCTCCTTTACAATAACCTTAGCCAAATTTACCCTCGGCAACCTTAGCAATGCTTCTTTTCAAGATTATCTCATTGTAACAATATCAGATGTGCTGAGTATGGTTGTATTATTTATATTCTATATTCATTGGCGCCACTTTCATCGCACAACCATTGAGCAATTGAAATGCAATTATGCGATCCTTAACCCCACTTCATATGCAGTCGAAATCGAATAATTTCACGACTCAACCACCAATCTTCGAACTTTAGAAGCTGATTTAAAAGCATACTTTGATAGTCACTACCGGGAAATCTTTGAGGTGGAGATAATATACAATTATAACGGTAATTTCGATAAATTCATAATATTGGAGTAACAACTGGAAGTCATACAGAAGGAATCACTGATGGTGTGGTAGATGAACAAGCCTGATTCAAAACTACTGTTATAATTAAAGCGCCTCGATTAGATCTAAAATGATATAAGATAGCAAAGCCAGGCATTCGAGCCTATCTATGCAATTGTTCATTTTGGCACCCTCAACGCTAAGCTAGCCTTTCTCAATCACTGCAAAAGACATCACTTACAGAATACAGTTGCTGAGGCTATCAATCGTAAACTCTGCTGCATTTCTTAGCCAGAGAAAGAGATGCTTTTCATGGGAAGGTTTCCAATGCTGATTAATACAAACAAGTTGAGTCGTCCCGAGGAGATTAATTGGCGAAACATTGACCTCAGTAATATCTCTGTGGTGCTCAGATGGATTTTTTCGCTTGTTGTGGTTGTGCTCTGCATTCTAGTTACATCTGCTTTGATAGGTTTCTGCACTCTGTATGTTGCTAGCACTTCCTCATGCCAAAACTATAGTTTTTCCAGTAGCGGCAATACGCAAGCAGACACTGTTCTAATTGCGACTATGGGCCAATCAACCAAGTTCTGCTATTGCAGTCAAAATATTGCTGAAATATACTCCGATAACTACATAAAATCACTGTGCTCGAACATTGAATCTATGATAATTATGACAGAAGGTTTGCAGGTAGCTGCGTGTGTGGTATCTGCAATAACCAATCTTCTACTGGCAATCCTTATTTCTGTAATAGCGCAGCGCCTACTTCGACCCATGACTATTCCCAAATAATATAGGTTTGTGTTTTGGGGCGTACTGATTTCTAACTTCATCAACTCTTGCATTATCCCTCTGCTTCTGAACGCTAACATTTTCGGAACAGAGTTTGTGAGCTACCTAAAATTTATCAACTTCATGGATTTCACCCAAATGGCTATCTTCTCTGATTTTAACTCCAATTGGTATGCGTTTGTGGCGCCATATTATCTTAACATAATCATCATCGCCTCTTTTGTATCGCCTATTATCGGACTTATCATCTTCGCTTTAAAAGATTGGTTTTTGAGGTGGAGGCTCAAAAATATATGTGATGAGCCAGACAAATAAAACCCTGCGATTCAAAAATAAATCAATAAAAAAATAACTTCGTTGGCCTTCGAATTCGCAGAAGAACACTCCCAAATTATGCTCTACCTTCTCATCACAATAATGTACAGCGGACTCATCCCTCTGCTTGTCCCAGTTTTTTCTCTAGGATTAATTGTGTGGTATTTCTGCAAGCGTACCATTGTCATCAAGTATTCGGTGAAGATACCTGCAGATCAAACGCTAAATGAGTCTGTTATTAACATAATACCATTTATAATTCTGACACACGCTCTGTTCTCAGTATGGAGCCACTCTGCATCAGGGATATTTGCGACCAATGCTTCTATGAAGGTGAATTGGACTATTTTCCATAGTGAATTCGATCGCATCTTTAATGATATAATAATATTGGGAGAAGCTGCCGTTATTGCTCTCATAATAGCAGTATAGTATACGCTGGTAAATTTAGTGAGCTGTATAAAGAACTGTTGCAGGCGTGAACTTGAAATGCCAATTGCCTTTAAGGATATCCAAACTGTACAGTACTCTGCTCGTGTGAGCAAAGCTAATATTCTAGGGAGCTATAAACTAATTAACAATCCAGTTTATGGACACGCAGTCAAGGCTTACAAGGAAGTAATTCTTAAGCAAAAGAAAAGCAGGATGGCTGGTCTTGAAGACACAAGGGTGCCCATCAATTGATGATTTCGAGTATTTTAGTTTTGATAATTAATAATATTTTGCCATTGTGAATTAATAATATTTCCATCCATCTCTGTTCTGATTTTACTGGGAGGGTACGAAACTACTGTGCTCAATTTAATTAAATAATTGCCGTGGTTTTATAATACTATTTTGACTTTAACCTAGATTAGGCCGCATACTTTATAATCTTTAAAGACAATATGATCAACTTCAAACGCAATCGTGTTGAAGAGGAACCACTCAAGGGCCGCAAGAGAGGACACATGGAGGACACCTTGCTTTAGGCAGAAACCCCCACTCAGATCAACCCTGGAGATCTCAAAAATTTCATTAAGAATGCAAAGGTCATTGAATTGCTCAACAAGAATGGAATTAAGTCCCTGTTCCCCATTCAGTATTCAACCTTCCATCTGATTTACAAGGGCAGCGACATCCGTGGCAAGGATAGAACTGGTTCGGGTAAGACATTAGCTTTTGCCTTGCCCATCATTTAGAGACTTAGAAATAACAAAGAATTGGGAGGAGGAAAGAGTGCTAGTTTTTTAATTGTCCTTCCAACTCGGTACTTCTAGCATGACTCAGCGAACTGGTTCTGCAAGTGGCAGCCAACATTGAAAAACTCAAATTGACTGAAGATGAGTTCAAGGTGGTGCCTGTTTACGGGGGAGAGGAGAAGTTCAAGCAGGCAGGAAAATTAAGCAAAGGAGTTGATGTGATTGTTGCGACCCCTGGAAGATTGATCGATTTTGCCGATAATCGAGTTATAGACTTTTCGTCACTGAAAGTGGCCTGCCTAGACTAAGCCGATTAAATGCTGAAGCAAGGATTTCAAGAAGATGTCTAAAGGATCTTCAAATTTATCGCTGAAAAGACTTCAAAGCCTCAAACTTTGCTCTTCTCTGCAACTTTTCCTCCTTGGGTGAATGAACTTTCAGCCAAATATCAGAGCAAAGACTGTCCAATGATAGATTTAGTCAAAGACAACACAGTCAGTATTCCAGATACCATTGCCAACTACCTTCTAATCAACCAACAAGACTAAATTTCTGGGCTGATACGTAGGATAAAGAGCAAGTTCACTAATAAAGGAGGGAGGAGCATTATTTTCTGCGAAACTAAAAGGGAAGTCAATCAAATATATCAAGGCTTAAAAAGCGATGGTTGTGCTATGCTCAGCGGAGATGTTGCTCAAAGGGACCGCTAGGCCGTCTACCGTGACTTTAAGAGTGGTAATATCATAACAGTCGTCGCCACCAATGTTGCTGCCCGAGGCCTCGATTTCCCGGACATCGAGCTGGTCGTTCAAATTTAACCTCCTGCGCAGGTGGAGTCCTACATTCACCGAGCAGGACGCACTGGCCGTGCAGGCAAGAAGGGCGTCTGTGTGCTGGTGGTGAGCAACAAAAAGAAGCAGAATATGGCGAACAATATCGAGCGCGAGGCAAAGATTCGTTTCTAGGTGCTAAGAATGAACGATTTACCCATGAAGTGAGAGAATGATGATCAATCCAAAATTATAAGTTACTGCTTTGCTACCTGATTATTTGCTGGTGGTTATATTTAGTTAGTTTACGATATGGCTTCTAAGGAGTCACTTCGCGAAAAATTCAACATCATTAACTACAAGCGGCAGAATGAGGGACTTAGAATCAGCAAGGAGCTCAGTGATTTACTCTCCTTCATCGACTCCAATATTAAGAAAGATTTTTAATCTTTCAACCTACTCTCGTTCTCCATTTGCGGAGGGGAGCGAAGGAACTTTCAAGTCGATCCCAATTTCGAGGCTGCCTTCATGAATCTCTCCCTTGCATAGAGAATATCTTACTATTAACTTGCAATTGCAAGTATCCAAGAACGACAGAAGCTCACCAGCATCCAGATGATGCCTACTTAAGAATAAACGCCGCCTTAGCTGTAAACCATCTCCATTCGAATAATAAAGGGACTGAAAGTCAATCAAGTGTTGAAACTAAAGTTGAAAGAGTATTCATTGGATTGCGGACATTATGAAATATCTCTCAGGAAATACATTCTGCGCAAGAGCAAGAAGAACCCAGAAATATTCCTTCTTGAAAGCATGGAAAAGAAGGAGCCCATAACCATTCGATTCTAACTCACAGAATACACACAATTCAAGGAGCAAGTACTGCAGACGGCCAACAACAGGTGGTTCGGGCACTACATCGCTGAAATGAATAAGCAAGACGACAAGAGGGACAGGGAAATCAAACTCTCCAAAAATGGAAAGGGAAACACTCGGAGAGTATAGTTGAGCCCAAAAATGTAGAAGGGCGATTCTGACGAAGAAATTAAAGAAGAAACAAAAAAGAAGGAAACTCTCCATCTGTAAAATCCAAACAACAAGACAGTGATCCAGGAGTTAATAAAGGAGGATTAAGAAAATAATGTAGAAGAAGACTATTATTAATACATCGAACGCAAAAACGAGGAGAACAGGGAAAGCGATATTAGCTAGAATAAAGGCAAGCGCTATCGCAAGAATATTGTCAGCATCATGCTGCCCACCTACAATCTGTACGAACTCGACAACTACAGCGATTACCTCCCCGTCTTTAAGGATTAACTGCATAGTCTGTATATCTACCACCACTCCCACAAACCCACCACTTTCAAGTTATAAGTTTATTATCATCATTCCCCTCAAACAGTCATGCGGCACCTCTGTGAACTGCAGAATTATAAGTTATGGAATGCGACCATAAACGAGAGTCAGATGAAACTGCCAATAACTTCTGATAATACGTTCATTATGTATATGAAACAGCGGGCACAAAGCGAGTGGCACAAGGAGAGAGATTTCCTCTTCTTGAAACATGTATTCAAGATGAGCGAACGCTATTACATGGTCGATAAATCCATTGATAATTCGCACTTTATTCCATTCCAGTCCATCAACAGGGGAACTATCAACTATGCAGTTTCTAGAGTTTAAGGAGTCCGTGAGGACAGTGGCCACTTCAATAATGTCATTAGCAGCAAGAGTGTCAGTGGGCTCAACAGCAAACTCATCATGGAAATCAGTATATAGTACGGCGGACTGCTTACTCCTCAAGGCAAGTGCTAGCTAACATTAGGATATCTCCGGGAGTTTGTAAACCTGTAAAGTTTCATAAATCGATTCCACACTGACTTTAAGTATTCATTTAACATAGAATGGAACATTCTGGATGTTTTTAACAGCAACATGCCTAACAACAGCCAGATGTCAATGGAGACCATCCCTTCTGATATATTCGATAATGATTTGGTGGGTGATTTGACCCCACATGCTGAGGAGGATGATTTTTTTTCTATCGTCGATGAGTATGAAAAACCCACCCTTGTTCACTAATTAACACAGGAGGAAGTCAACAAAAAACACAAAGTGAAAGAGGTAAGCTAGTATGTTAACTAATCGATAGCTTTGGATGCTGAAGGCCTTGCTATCCTTCCTAAAGAGTACTTGACAGTAAAACATGCAGTGAAGCCTATGAAAATATAGGAGCGCCGTCGAAAATTAGACTACGATCATATAATGCTAAAAAAAGATTTTGTAATTGATGAAGGAGGTGGAATGAAACTGGTCGACCAGGTTAAGATAGCCGCCCAAAACAATGTTATCAAATTCATCATGAGTACGCTGAAGAAGAATTTGTTCTCCGGCAAGGGCATTCTAAATATATCATTGCCTGTTGAAATATTTAATGTTGATTCCAACTTGCAAAGATTTTGCGAGGCTATGGCACTCGCACCAGATATAATTGAAAAGAAGGCTTGCAAACAGACTGATCCAGTTGAAAGATTCAAGCACTGTGTAGCCTTTGCCTTATCCAACAGCATTTTGTACTTCGATATCGATAAGCCTTTCAATCCTATACTTGGATAGACTTTTCAGGGCATTATTGGAGGGTGTCCTGTCTATGCAGAGCAGATTAGCCATCACCCCCCTATCTCGTCTGTTTTAATGGTTGGAAGGGGTTATCGCATTTATACAAACCTTTAAGCTAAGGTCTATGTTCACATTAACTCAGGATAAGGAGTCAATGAAGGACTCTATACCATTGAATTCGACGATGGAAACAAAGTAATTTTTCAAACAGCACCAGGAGAAGTGTGTGGACTAGCAGTTGGTGACAGAAAATATCGGATTAAGGGTAAGACCTTTGTAATAGACGCCAAAAATCGCCTTTTTTGTAGCATAAACTTCGAGGATCAGTCAGGACTTTTCTCAAAGAATAAGTGGAAATTCAGTGACCAGATGGATGGTGATGTAGTACGTGTTAACGAGGGATTTGTGCAAAGATTTTTTGAGTAAAAGGAAGGAATCGTACCGAGTAAAAAATAGATTGAGGAGTAGCTTGGAAAGTTAAGTGGTCGATGGATTGAAAGCTTGCTGATTGATGGGCAATAGTACTACAACTTGAATCAAATTCCCTACTAAATGATTCAGTACGAATTTCCTTTGAATTCAAACTCCAACTATAGGTAGGACCTAATCTACCGTAAGCGACAGGACTTGGCTCGCAGCCAATTGTAGAAATAGCGTTTGTAGGTGCTGCAACGTAACGATAAGAAGCTGAGATAAAAATACAACCCGGGCAAGCACTGAGCGTTCGATCCGATGATGTGAAATCAATCTGATAAGTTTGCCATTTCTCGTATTATGTTGGAATGGAAGGTATCCAAATGTTTGTACCTGTTATAATAATTAATTTATTCGAATTAGTATTAAAAGACAATGGATGGACATCATCTCAATTAACAGATCAGGGCCAAACTCAGCAGAGTCAGAGAGCTGGTTGATTTACTGTAAAATTGCGGTCACAAGGGATGGCATCTACGTCTTGATTTCAAGAAAGAAATGGATGATGAATCATCAGGGTGGGAGGAAAGCGACAGGCATCCTTATGATGTTCTCAAGTACCATACAGAATCTAACACTCAATCTGATCTTTGATTTATATTTATGTTCTATTTCGACTGGCCAATGTTATTATCAGGAAGGAAGAAGCACTTGTAGTTTGTCCGTCGAATAAGGATTTTTCTATGAATATATCCATCAATTATGATAGGCAGACTTTTAGTATAGCTCTTTTATTCCATAACTCATGAAACTGTCAGTATTACTATAATTAGTGCGTGATCAGAAATGTATACATTTCAATCATTCGCGTCTATCTCTACCTCTTCTTCTTTCCTCACCTCGATCATCACGATTTTCTCTGCGGTAAGGTCTGTTATCTCTGTCTTCTCTGTGTTCTCCCCTTCTCTGGTCGCCTCCCTTGCGTTCTTCGTGATCTCCGGTTCTGTGTTCAGCTCTTTCCTTTTCTCCCCTTTCCCATGATTCTTTGGTGAGGAAATCGCTTTTGATATTGAGGGGAGCGTGATATCCTGGATGTTTTTTCTGTTCGGCAGTGGGTTCCTTGGTGAGTGTGACCTCTATAATGGTGAGATATCTCTCCTCTTCAACTCTAACGAGCCCCTCTTCCTTGGGCTCATACACATCAACAATCTTTTTTTCAGTCACGTGGACTATTTGGTGAAGTCCTTCGACTTTTCTCCTCACGACCTCTGCGACCCAGAGTGCCCTGTCCATCAATCTCTCAGCAGCCTTAATGGTCACGAAATTTTTCCCTTCTCCGAAGAAGAGAGTGAGGGCTCTGGAGACGTACTTGCCTATGTTATGGAATGCTTACCATAGCGTTCAGAGAATCTCATCAGGATATCAGTATCAGCCTTGCCTTCGTTCTTCTCTTCAGGGGCAGGGACTCTGGTGTACTTTGCACGGGTTGCCATAAACTATTATATCCCAATGTTGAATCAACAGACACAAGACTATAGACTAATACTTGAATTTGAAGTTCATCCTATAAATATTGTATTGGATTAATGAAAAAACAAAATTATAGCCCTTTGGCAAGACTACTTTTTAGCATGTAGTTTATCGTCGTAGGTGTCTTTAAAAATTGTTAAGTTGTTTTATCATTTTGCAACATCAAATCCTATTTATAATCGAGTTGATTTGTCAGTTTGTATCCGCATTTGTGTATTTACTGTAATTGATGCAGTAAAACTAATTAACAATTTAAGTCTAGGAAATAAGGTTCGTTTATTTATCGTATTCACTCCTCCTTTTTTCGCATCAATATTGAACTTCCCGCTAATTCCTGCCAATTGATGAACTCTTAGTCTTATATATGCTCCTTAAACTATACTCTTTGGATTCTAGAATAATTTTAATATCAAATGATTCAAAGTAACACTCTGCAAGACCAAATAATTGCCACTTACATCGATCAGGTCTTCAATAAATATGACACGGATGGCAACGGCACTCTCGATGTTAAAGAAATGACGGTATTCTTCAACGACCTCTTCAAATCACTCAATATCAATACAGTAGTGACTGATGCACAATCAGAAGCAGCCATTAAATCTATTGATGAAAATAGCGATGGGATGGTCAGTAAGGAAGAACTTTTTAAAGCTTTTAAACTTATGCTCAATCCGTATCTTTATTACGATTTAGCCCACAAAAACCAATACAGCAAAGTTATAACAACCAAAGACCAAACCTTGGTCAAGGGTATCAAAATCAAGGAAATATGAATAATAACTACGGGCAATATCCCAATCAGAATATGGGTTCATACTACAATCAGCCTAATCAAGGCTACAACAATTACCAAGGAATGACTCAAAGCTATAATCCAGGATATCAGCAAGGAGTAAATCAGGGTTACCCAATGAACAGTAATTCTTTAATAATGAAGATTCAACGGGATATCCAAATCAACCATACATGCAAAGAACCCAACCCAGAATGAATAGTTTTCAGTCTAATCAGTACCAGAATAACCCGTATCAAACCCAGAATAACGGTTACAATGGGCAAAACAATTATTGGTGATCGTCCAATAAATTTGATTTTACTTATCGAAAGGGTATGAATAGTCAATTTAACAGAATGTTTTATTTTTTAATAGTTATCAATGACTAATCGAAAGTCAGCAAAGAGGGAAGAGGACCTAAAGCAAGAACTGGCGAGGATGGATGAAGACCGCAAGCGAGACGAAGAGCGCAAACTCAAAGAGGAAAAACTAAAGGAAATGGCAGCTAAAAGTAAGACTACTTCCATGCAGGCACCCCTCTATTATAGTATGGGCTACTTGACGCATATTAATTTTTCCTTCTGCAGTTGGCCAACGCAGGCATCCCTCAGGGTAGTGTATACGAATTCGCAGCTCAATCAATGCTGAAATTCTAAAAAAACAAAGCTAAGAAACATTAAAAATTAAAATAAGTTCAAAAGGCTAATGAACAGGCAGTAAAGATCGTGAGCTAATCGATTCCAAACAGATCAAAATCGCGTGTGCAGCGTGAGATGAAACCACAACTTCTTCCTTTCAAGGGCGACCTAACTCCTTCTGACATGTCCTTATTGGAACATAAATGAGTTGCCCCATTGAGTGATAAATACCGCATTTGTAGAATGGATTGAATTGTTCATTAATAACGATCGATGAATGTTGAAATGGAAAAAGTGATCAACTGGCCGGAGATTCTTGTTGAAGGGGGTTGTTATTGACGATCTATTTTTTTATGAGCGTGTTCAATTATCGGAAGGCTCTGTCGTCGACGTAGTTGTCAATGATAACGGGAAGAGACTCCTTCTCTTGCTCCTACAAAAATGACAAATCGTCGATTCCCCGTGGCGTCATATTCAGCAATTTTCTTTGGTTGACCTTCTTGCCTCTCATTTTGGCTAAAATGGATCCACAGGCCTTAAACTCAAAGAACTTTATCATGGAGCTGGAGTATTGAATGGTATGTAAATCGTGAGAGACAATGTACTCTCGCAATACTGAGGCCAACTTATTACGCTAGTCTAAACTTAGGTAGTCTAATTTGGCTATTTGGTCCTCGCAAAGACTTACTAATTTAACCTGCGTCAAGTGGAGAGGCTTTATCTTTTCCTACAATCCCACTTTCAGTAATAACTGAGTTAATAAAAGTGAACTTGCTTCAGAGAGGTCGAGTAGTTTGTCTCCGTTAATTTTTACTTGCGGTTTTTCTTCTTGGGTTGCGAACGGCAGCGTATGTCGCTAAGCTTGGCTTCTTCTGGTTTCCATAGAAGTTATTCAAGTCCGAAAAGACTCAGGATGACTTGTTGTTCGCTTTTATGCTTGCTGTCTTTTCTGATTCTTGGTTCGCTACTACCACTGCGAGTGTGTTCCTGCTTTTCGTCACTCTTAAAGAAAGGAGCTCCAATACCCAAATCCTCCTAAGTTAGGCATGAAATACAAAAGAGCAAAATCTTTTTTTAACAATGTCTTTTTATCCCAACTCAGCCCGATCAGTCGCATCAGTTTCGACATCGTTCTGCCCCAGCTGCCACTTTCGGAGCTAAGGATGAAATTTCTTTTAAAGCCAGCCATGACTTTTAGTGCAGTTTAACCTTAGAGGACAGCCAGCTTCCTCAATAGACTCAATTTTGCCCTTGAGCCAAAAAGTACAAATCTCGGGCTGAATAATATAACAATTACGGTATAATGAAATATTTTGGGGTTTCTTCGAAAGTCCTGAAAGTTATGAGCATAAGAGCAGGCGGCCCGATCATGGCTAGATAACCTATTACTTACTTTTCCGTATAAGGGCACCAGACAGTTTTATACTTATAATCAAAAAACTCCTGATTTTTCTCACGCTGGTGAAGCAGCTAAATCTCGATTTACTGATCCGAGTGCGCAAATGAACAGAACTCATGATAGGTACACTTTTTGTTTTTGAAATAGTTTTGACAGTATTTTGTTTTGTAACGACTGGGATGGTACAGTTGTTCGATCTTGTTGTGCGTTTTGGCACATACCGCATCGCTACAGCTAGATTTCAGGCATGAAACGTGGGAATATGATACCTTTGTGGGATTGCGTCGACGATCGCCTTCTCCATGGTAGTAGCGGCAGCTACTTAGCTCATGAGATCCCAACATGTTTTGCGGACATGGTTCAGTTTTGAATGTATTGAGATCGAATCTGAAGAATTGGCTTTTCTGCAGCAGAGCATACTCGTTCTGATGAATTCCACAACAGATTACTCCCAAGTGACAGCTGATGGTCGTGCAATTAACTGTTTTATACTTGAGAGGGTGGTAGTATTCCTCAAACAAATTATGAGTCTTTTCACAATTCTGATTTACTGAAGAAGTACCTCTTGCTAACAGTTGCACTGTGCTGAGGCGTAGTAAGCGAGCACGTGCTGACGGTAGGGATTTCTACGGCGATCGTCTTTGGAATGATAGCTCAAGCAGGTTTCAGGAGCATGCTGATAGTGTAGAAAGCAAGGGGAAACCTTGAAGGTTTATAGGAATTACCGCAATCTTTGGTTATAGAGTGTGTGCTCTGAGGGTGAAGCTGGTTCCTTATGCCTCATTGCGCCAATCACAATAATATTAATATGGCCTTTCTGATTAACACGCTAACGTTAAATAGTAATGGTGTTCTTCTAGTATTTGGAGATCACAAATTGCCATCTACAAGATATTCCATCCATGATCGAAAAATCTAGTATTTTTAGAAATTTTCTGAGAAAAGACCTACTTCCTATCACTTCACATTTATTACCCACTTTTGGCTGTTTGTTTATAATATTGCTGTCCTAGCCTATGCTTGTTTGAACACGCTTCTTCTTAGACTGTGCCAATTGAATTTATAGTCAAATAAATGAATTTATCTCCTTTTAACTGCAAACTCAGTATCAGATATTTGGCCAAACAATTTAATTGAGTAATTAATGATTTCATAGAGTTTCTTTGACTCGGAAGGCACATAATGTCCAAGATGCTTTATAAATAATAGGGGGATAAAACTATAATGAATTTAATGGGATAATGAATTATAATTGGGAGTATGTAATGGAGGAATATAAGCAAGAGAGCTTGTAAAAAATATAGAATAAAAGAGGGATACTATAGGATGAAAACTCACAATCAAGCTTATTCGTATCTTTCTTTTCCTTCTCGTATCTCATTGATTCCTCTCTCTTCTAAAGACTCCATTCCGATTAAGGGTCTAAATATATGATTTTGCTGCTGTATCACATTCGAGTTTTTGAAATGTCTTTCCAGTTGTTAGGTGCCCTGAATTCTGGCATAGCACACTTTGCAAACCTTTTCAGAGTTGAACAGTTTCCATTTCTGATTGTGAAACTCGTGATAGAATTAAACAATGAACTTGGCATGTATGAAATTTAAGAAGGCATAGCCCACATTGCAGTTGTTCTGAATGCATAACGTTTTACGCTATAGTCGATGGGCAGGTAAAAGAAATCGAACTTTTTCTTGTGGTTTAGCTCGAACAGCTCAAGCAACATCTACTGCGTGTATTTGTTAGGAATGTTGCGAATCATCACCGTAGTTCGGCCGTCAATCGTCACCTTGTGAGGATCAACAATATAGACGTGTTATTATTACGAACTTACAGCCCGACGATTACGTGGGGCTGGCCTTCTTGCAAGGTAATAGTCTTCTTACTCGGGAGTCTAAACAGGCATCATCATCTGCATATGCATTTGCATTTGAAGGTTATATTGCATCTGCATTTGCATCTGCATCTGCATTTGTAGTTGCATTTGCATCATCTACATTTACATCATGGTGCTTCGGGAAAGCGACTCAACTTGGGGAGAGTAACGAGCAGTGACAGGATTTGAGCTATTTTATGTGTCTTCGGTTATCACTTGCAGACAGGAGTTTACCACTGCCTTAACTGCTTGATCTTCCTCCTCACTCTTCGAGTCTTTTCCACTTTCCATGCTACTAGGTTTAGCCTAATGTTTGCTTTCCTCCTCGTATTCGAGAAGGAGAATAGTGTTATTGAATGGCTGTTGAATATTGGATGCTATCTTTCCTTTATTCTTGCGAGGCACACTCAATGATAGCTCTTTGACGTCTTCAAGGTGAGGGCAGTTTGGACTACCCTTCCTGATGGATTTCCATGAAGGTGAGTGACTATAATGAAGTTTGCGTTGCGAGGTGGATAAGAAGCATTCAATATTGTTGTTGAAGTCAAAGGTGAATTTATTTGGTCTACGAGGGGCACCGCTCTCCTTTTATTTGTCACTTTCTTGGGACGAGTTGCTTCTCCTCTTCATGATGGGTTATACAATATAATCAAACTCACAACTTTAATTTGGATTACCCTCTAAATATAAAACCTCATCTTGTGAGCCATTTGATTCATAAAGATAAATGATTCTTTGTTGCTTCTCCAAAGATAAGCGATATAGAAGAATCCATAATGTTTTATTAACCTATTCAAATAAGACTATGATGAATGAAACTATTCCAATTAAGTTCAAATCATTCTTTACTAAGTCAACTTAAATTGATTCAATTAAATTTATAATAATTTACTATGTCGAATTAGAAAGGAGAGGCTGCCAAACTGGCCTAAAAAAAAGAGGAAATTAATCAGATCGAGGACCAAGAGGTGGTAGAAATACCACGCCCGCTAAACTTAGACTCGTCATCGCTCATCATTCCAATTAGTAAGGTGGCAAGCCAAGTGGTGGCCAAATTGACTACAGAACCGATCCCTTAACTAATTTTACCTGCCTACTCTTCTATCTAAGAGGCATCTCACATATACTTTAAAGAGTATTGCAAACTTTTTCACTCCAATCAGAAACTAAACAATTAACTCGTTGATGCAATATCAGATCGGAATTTGCTTGCAGATAAGTACAATCAAATCAAAGTAACATATCAATGATACAGCGCATGAGATTTTCTGATGAGGCGGTGAGGCGAAAAAGAAGATATGCTCGAGACATCGAAAGAGTGTTCTTCTGTCCAATGGAGAAATGCAATCGAGGATATGGATCAGAGGGATCTCTTTCTCATCACGTGAGGCTGAAACACTTAGATTTTTATGAAAGTGGTAAATATGAGATCTTCATCCAAAATTATCTCGATCAATTGCCAGAAATAAAAAGAAAGTTGGAATAAAAATAGAGGGAGAGAGAAAAGAAACCCATGAAAAGGGAAATTAAATTGACCAATCCACAGCTGATACTGGTCAAGAACAAAACGGATAGGCGCAATCCTGCCAAAAATTAAAATAGTAAGGATCTCAAGTTGGAATAAGCATGATATTATATTTCCACTCATTATCCAGAACATACCCTTTGATGATTCTTTTGTTCGATCCTCTACGCCTCAGTTTTTATTCTAAAATATGAGAATTGTTCTTGGCTCCAGCAGTTGTAAAAAATAATGATTTTGCAATCGGTAAGAATCAGACTTATAAAATACTAATTCTTTTATATTAGACTCTTAGTAATCAATAACTAGTATCGCCCTAGCGTCTTATAATTTAAAAATACCACCAAAACAAAATTTAAATGCCCAAAAGATCCAAAAAAGCTCCCAGGAAAGGTTCTTACACATAAGGCCAGAGCAGAGTGAAATACATATTAAAGCCAGCAGGAGTGTGGAAGTGTGGAGTTTGCAATAAGAGTTATGATTTGTCGCAAAGTCATTGTTAAGGCTGCTTCCAGTAGCTGTCCTACTATTGTTATATAAACAAGCAGTTGTTCGTGGCCAAGGATGACTCCTACCTCGAAATATACTTTCATCAATCCCCTTAAAAATCTTGGTAAAATGAATCAGACGACACATAATAAGAATCGGCCTAATAAAAGATAAACTTGGAATGGATTTAGAACTTATTAGTGTGAGTTCTAAAATAAATTTGATAGTTTATACTCATATTACTGATTTATTCTTGTGGAGAGTTTTAGTTTAGGGTGAATTTGTATTTGGCAAACATAGCTTTGGCAGAAATAATGGTTGTAGTTTGAGTATGGAATTATTTGGTTTTATAGCTTTCTATTTATCGATCAGATTATAATTCAAGGATAGAGTAAAATATTAGCTAATTTATAAATGACAGTTTGGAGTTGTAAGTGATAAGACCAATGGAGCTTAATTTTGTGGGAAAGGAAGTAATAATTTGTTACTATTGGTATTGAAATATCAGATATTCATAAAAGTGATAAATCGTTAATTCTTTACCATTTTATGGTCAAATGTTAAGTCTGCTGTCAAAGGCAAAGGCTCCATGACAATAATTCCCAATTATTAAAAAAAAGTATAATTAAATTAATGCAATATCTTCTGGCGTATGGGCTTGCTCAATTTGCAAGTCCAAAGCTTTAGTTCCATTCCAGTAGCCTAAAATTTGGAAAATAGCTTGAAACTGGTAATTACGTCACAAATGGAACCAAATTCAAAATTAAATAGCTTAATCGGATTACATCATACTTCAAATCATAGTGTATATACTAGATAGGTAGTATAATTATAATCTTAGCAGCAACATGGACAAAGTAGCATAGCTCAACCAAAGCTTAGGAGAGTTAGTACCCATCTATGGTAGTATATACAACTTTCTCGTACTTCAAATCAATTAGTCCATATAAACTTTCAACAAGTTATACAAAGGTTCGACGGAAAGAGTTACAAAAGCAAGAAAGGTTTCCAACAGATTCAATAAGCAAGCAGTTTGGCTGTTGAGCGAATCTGCTGAATAACTCCTCGACTTGGCTTAGTACAAATTGAAGATTATCCACGATTAAACTTCAGATATGAAGAAAACAACACGACTTCTAAAGATCGTTTCTCAACTCAAGGAAGAGTACTTAATGAACCCAATGAGGAGCACACTTGAATTAAATCAAACAGCTCTAAACTGGATTAAATCTCTTCCCGAGAAATACATTTTACCTCTTTACTTCACTCTCAAAGCCACCATAGTGGTTTCAAGGTAAATTATGATGGAGATGCTTGCTGAGCGTTTGGGACAACTAAAAATGTCATATGAGGTGTCAAAAGATACGGTGACTATGATATTTGCAGGAGAATTCGATCAAAAAAAGATTTTAGAGAAGGTAAGCACAAAGTTTAACGATTTCAAATAGATCACCATCAACTTTGTCAAGAAGGGAATGGAGATTAAAATATCCAAGTCTGAACTGAGACAGAACTTTTTGACTTTTGCCGATAAGATTGTTGAGACAGTCAGAGAAGTGAGTGAAAAGAGCGTTGAAGAGTGGGGATCGGCCAAGCTGAGAACGATGACTCTCTATAATTCAGTTCTAAACAGAATTAAAGAAAAGGAGATCGTGATCAAAACCGAATATTTCAAAAAGCCGGAGGTTGGATTGGAAGAAGAGGCGACAAGTTTATTGGAGAAGTGATTATATAGTAAATGATTAATGAATATTATGATGGAAGGAGTGGTAGTATCTGATTGACATTTAAGTAATCGAAAATTATTGTTGGGATTAATTTCTTCTAAATTTGGTTATAATGAACCCGTATTATTTTGTTTCTTTTCCAATTTAAAAAATCAGAATGATTTTTGTCTAATTTCTTTCTTTTGATTGTTCCTATGGTAAAATCATTGAAGTGTGGCTCCTATTTTATTGTAAGGCAAATAGAAAAAATAGAGCAAAAAACGTCAGGGATAAAAAATATTTGACGTAATTCAAAAATTGGCATGACAAGCATATCAAATCAATCGATGCTGTTGCAGTTCCATGAAAAATAAAAATTGACTCAATATAAATTGGTGATATTGTTTTACTTCCATATTATAATATGACCGAAAACATCCTCATCATACGTTAAGCCAGAGTATTTTTATCAGAAGGAGTTACTATTCCACGGAAACTTTCACTAAAGATGTGCGTCAATAGGGAAATCTTCAAATTTCCTGATATGAGATGGGATAACGAGTGCTCTCGATGGTAGGTGAAAGAAGAAATCGTTCTGCCCTGGGAATCTGAACAGCCTATTTAGTTTTAAATTTATAAGCAGCTTACTGAAGGTAAGACAGAAGTCATTGGCGAAGGCCTCATCAGTTTGGGCATCCTTAGCCGTCGACCGAACCAGGAAATAAAAATTGTAAGAATGGTGTAATTTAGCCTATAACCTATGATCAAGTCGTTGTCGGTTGGCTGTACTGTTAAATTTTAATGGATGATGAAGTAAATAGGTAGAGCAATAATACCTTTCTGTAGGTGCATAAGATTAACTTGGCCTTCCTTGAAGAAAGTGACAACTAAATAAAACTGCAAATTATTCAAAATGACCGTCTTGCCTATTAAAGATTGTTCAGCCTACCACGTAGAAGCAAGACCTTGATGCCCAATTTAAAAATATCAGTGAAGTTATCTGACATTATTTTTGTGAAA